>Ga0209777_10000839_pt1 | contig 47628 bp, 42 predicted proteins | sample FrelakmetHBP12HB_FD_187147 | JGI IMG/M metagenome (GOLD analysis project Ga0209777, IMG submission 187147) | Freshwater lake sediment microbial communities from the University of Notre Dame, USA, for methane emissions studies -HBP12 HB (SPAdes)... | ecosystem: Environmental > Aquatic >... | reverse complement strand
CACTGCTGCGATGCCTATCATGAATCTGAGCTATGACATGACCATCATGTAAATCCAGCGCTGCCAGAATAGACAATGTCCCCAGACGTTTATATTCATAATCCCCCATTACGCGGGACTGTTTTTGAGTGTCGGGCATGATATCAGCAGCGATATTCTTGATGGCCTGTACCCCCGGTTTTTCATCCACTGACACGGTAATAATCGACGGAATCTCGCCTGCTGCCGTTGCCGCATTTTGAAAATGGACTTCCTTGTATACACACAAAATATCCGTCATCTTCTGCTCAAAATCAGGATTGCGTCGCTCCAGATAGGAGGCAATCGTATGGGGACGGATTGGATGCCCGTCAAGAATTCGCTGCATCGTTGCCCTGGCTGCCTTCTTCAAACAATCATGCCCCGCAGCTGGAGCATAGCTCTTCACATGCTCGGCCAAAGCACTGCGTGTCCACATCTGGGCTGCATAACCAAAATCTGTCGGTTTCTTGCAGGCAATACCTATAACCCAAGCCTTTGCTTCTTCTGTAATGACAGGTTCTTTGGGACGATGATAGGTGTCTTTCAGACCCTCCTGTATTCCTATTGCCAATGCTTTTTCTATCCATTTGTAAATTGTCGGCCTGCTTACTTGAACCATGTTCTCTATCTCAGTGATTGACATGTCTTCTGAATACCGCAATAAAATTTTTGCCCGCTGCACTTCTCTGATTGGCGCCTTGCGTGACTGGGAAATTGTTCTCACGTGCTCCTTTTGTTTTTCGTCAAAAATCAGCTTTGCTTTTTGGCTCTTGCGTGGCATAGTGATTTCCTCCAAAATGTTTTGGATAGCAAGATACTTCAAACAGATTTATATGTAAAGTTTTTAATGAAACGTTATAGCGGTAGGCACACGCTTTTGCACGGCTATACTGTTACCAGGGATCCCTGTCGTTTCGAACAACAAAGTCAAGAATACATGGTTTTCGTTCAGCCGCTAATGAGTGAAAGGATGCAGGCATGCAGGGAAAAACAGTAAAGGAAAGCGCGATTATTACCTCCATCGTCATGATGCCCGAAGACGCCAATCCGTCGGGCAATGTGCATGGCGGCGTTATCATGAAGCATGTGGATACCACTGCCGGCGTTGCGGCCTTCCGCCATACGCGGCGAAATTCGGTGACAGCCTCCATCGACCGACTGATATTTCTTTATCCTGTGTTTGTGGGCGATCTGCTCACCCTGAGGGCAAGCCTCAATATGGCAGGTCGTACATCCATGGAAATCGGCGTGCGCATCGAAGCCGAAAACCTGCTCTCGGGCGAGGTGCGGCACACTGCATCGGCCTATCTTACCTTTGTAGCCCTTGATAAAAGCGGCCGGCCAACGGAAATTCCATCTCTCATTCTTGAAACCGATGAAGAAAAGCGCCGCAACCAGCAGGCCCTTGCCAGGCGCGCAACTCGCCTTGCCGAGCGCGACCGTGAGGCAAAGCATTGATGTTCAGGCAGCAGCCCCCCGGCATTGCGGCCTGTGCGAGAAAATCCTTGCTGAACAGCACAGCCTGCTGATTGATGCCCCGGCGTATGCCTGAGCCTCTGCACCGCTCGTGCAGGCCGCAACCATCACATATTCGGATAGGTCTTGAAATAGTGGGCCAGAATATCCCGGCGACCGATGATACCTACCACGCGGTGTCGCGCGTCCACCACGGGAATGCTTCTCAGCTTGCGCGTTTGCAGCAGGCGTATGGCCTTATCCAGGGTGCAGTTTTCATGCAGGCTCACCACCTCCATGGTGGCCACCTCGCATACCCGCCGGTGCAGGTTTGATTTGAAGATCAAATCGGTCTGCGAAATGATGCCCAGCAATTTTTTGCCATCACCGACCACGGGCAGCACATCCACGGCATTGTCCAGAAACACCTGCACAGCCTGCCTGCAGGAATCCTCGGCATGCACGGTTATAACACTGCAGTTCATCGCATCCGCGACTTTGATATTTGCTGTCGGGTGATAGCGTTTCAGCTCAAGGGTCATCTCCACCTGCGGGCTGTCGGTGAAGGACAGCCGCTCAAATCCGCACTTGTTATAGAGATGGAGGGCAACAAAATTAGTCTTGTCCGCGGACAGCCAGATTTTTTCAAAACCGAGCTCGTAGCCGAGCTGTATGATGCAGCGCATCATCTGTGTGCCGATGCCGCTGTGTTGAAACAGGGGCGCTATGACGATGAGCAGCTCGCAAACCTTTTTCTGCATTGGGAACAGCACTGCATGCCCGATCACCAGTCGCTCAAACGACAGGGCAACAAGGTTTATGGTGCCCGTTGTGATTTTGCGCACCCATTGTATGCAGGTTCTGTTATTAACGGGCGGCACGCCGCCGATGGAGGCCCGCGGGCTGTAGGCAAGATACATCTGCGTGAGCCCCTTGAGAAACTGCGGCTCAAAGGGGCGCACCATAACCGGGCCGCCCTTTTTGTCAAGGAAGACATTGGGCGTGCGGAAAATGGTTGAGTCGTGCATGTCCGGCAAGGATGTCGTTTTCATAGCTGCGCCTGCAAAAAAAGCCGAGGAAAACGTCCTCAGCTTTTAGTGTAGCACAAAGAATGGTGCGGCGGTCATTTCATGCCCGCAGCCAGGCGCGGTAAGCCCGCAGGGTTGTCAGCCCCCGCAACCGCAGCCGCATGAGCCGCAGCTGCTCGGGGCGCAGGAGCCCGCGTCGGGGGTCAGACCCGTTTCCGCGATGCTGATGTCGAAATTCAGGGTTTTGCCCGCAAGCGGATGATTGCAGTCCATGCTGACAGTATCCTCGCCTATGGCCACCACCGTGGCCGGCACCGGATTGCCTGAGCTGTCCTGCAGATATACCTGCATGCCTTCCTCGACCTCCATACCCTCCGGCACATTGGCCCGCGGGAAATCAAACAGGAAGTCATCGCTGCGCTCGCCGTATGCCTGCTCGGGCGCAATGCTGACGGTTTTCTTCTCGCCCTTGGCCATTCCCTCAACCGCGGCGTCAAAGCCGGGAATCATCTGCCCGGCGCCGACAGTAAATTTCAGCGGCTCACGGCCTTCCGATGAATCAAAAATTTCTCCGCCGGCGAGCCTCCCGGTATAATGCACGGATATGGTGTCGCCTTTTTGTACGATTGCTGCCATGTGTTTCTCCTTCATAATAATCAAAATAAGTTTATGTGCTTCTGCCGATGCTTCCATACGTATGCCGTAGAGCGGCACTTCGGGTAATCACGTTATTTCAAGCGGGGATCCTGACAGGCCGAAAAAGGAGGGACGCGGATACCAGCACAATATTTGATGACAAAATGCAGGCGGTGCGGCCCCAGCCGCTACCAGCTTAAATATGACAGAGTAGCCCATAATGTCAAGATCATAGGGGATATTGAGTCAAAACGCTACCGGCACGCAGCATCTGCAGCAAACGACTGAGGCACAAGCCGGAACAGTATCATACCTTCCCACGGTGACGCGGGGAACCGGGCCGCGAGATACTTTTTTTCCACAATAACCCCGCCCTTAAGCGATGCGTGATACAGATCGCCGTCTATAAGCAGGCCTTCATGGCCGACGATGAGCCCCTGATCCCCGTTTGCCTTTTTCACAAATGCAATGCCCAGCACCCGTGGAAGCGGGGCAAGCATCTTCTGAGTAAAGCCAGTTCGGGGAATATAGAACATCACCACCTTTTTCGTCCACCGGCCCAGCCGGTCGCCAAACAGCAGCGAGCCGTCTTTCCTGCGATTCAGCTCAAGGCCAATGCGGCGAAGCGACTTGGCGTCACGCACATATTTCTCCGTTGTTTCTGCAAAGTATCTGTTTGCCGGATCGGTAATGCGGTCTTCGGTAAAATGGTAGCGGCTGCTAAACCCGACTTTCCCGCCGCGGTAGTGCAGCAGGCGCATATGCTCCCGGGCCTCTGCCATGCAGCGGCTGTTGGCAAAGGCCGCTAAATACAGAATATACATGGTGCAGTTGGTGTCGCCATAGGGCAGCCAGTCCGCGACTTCATTGGTGAGCGGGTCGGCCACATAGGGCGCACCCAGGTACATCTGAGCCAGGGCCTTCACCCGGTCATCAAATGCCGGAAACCGGCGATGCAGCTCAGGCAGAAGAGCGTCCAGCTCCTTATCGGTGCATGTGTGCACCCGCACCTGCTGCACGAGCTTATCACCGGAAAAGCCGTGGAGCTGTGCAACATCAAAGCCCCATGCCCCCGGGCACAGGCACGCCAGCAGACACATTGCTGCGGCAGCCGCAAGCTTCATAGACTCTCCTTATGCAATGCTGCCATGCCATATTCCCCGAATGACATCCCTGCCTGCCTGTGCAGAATATTGGAGACACCATCATGCGAGGGATGCTGCTGCATGCCGCCCGGTCATGGAGGCTGCAAAAACGGAGAGACTGGCAGCACGCATGTCCGGGGCTATTGGCAGGAATGCCGCACAATAAAAACGCTGGGCGCAAAGGCTCCGCAACGGCGCAAGGAATTGTCTCTGCAGATGGATCAGGTCTTTTTCTTTGCCTGCTTGCGCGCAATCACTTCCCGGTAAATTTCCTCAACCCGCTGTGTCTGGGTAACGGGATTAAAGTGCAGCTGCGCTTTGCGAAAAGCATTTTCCCCCATCATCAGCCGATGGTCGGGATGCTCGATCATGTACAGAATGGCATGGTAGAGATTTTCCGGCGTATCATCAATGATAAGGCCGTCAACCTCATGCTGGATGATTTCCGGCAGCATCCCCCTTCGCGCTGCGATAACAGGAATCTTAAGCGCCATGGCCTCGCGCACTGCCCTGCATGCGCCGTCGGTTCCGGGCATGAGAAATACCTTGAAATTCATGCATGCAAGCGTTTCGGCATAATCTTCCTTCTTGTAGCCCGTAAAGATCATATTGGTGCGGATGCCCATGTTCTGCGACGGTTTGACGGCAATCTCCTGAATACGGGTGCCTCTGCCGATCACCATGAGCTTGAAAAATGGCACCTCTTTCATCACCATCTGCATGGCCTCAAGTATCACCTCGAACCGCCGGTGCTTCTGCACACGCGCCACAATGCCGCCCACTGCGGCCTCGTCCTGAAGGTTGAACTTAGCCCGGTTGTTCCTGACGCGATCGGGGTTGAATCTCTCGAGATCAACCGAAACGTCAACCTTCCATATCCTGTCTGCGGGAAGATAGCGCCGCGCTAACATCTGGTGACGGGTGATGTCGGAGATTGTGATGAGCCCGTCGGTCATAAGGGACAGGGTCATGCGGGTGCGCATGCCTGCCTGAACCCCGTCTCCGTCATAGCATGAGCGTATGACGGGAATGCGGGCAAACAGGCTGCGGGCAGCCATTCCCGCTACCAGATGATCATTGGGCATATGGGTATGGACAATATCGAAGCGCTCTTTTTTTATGAACCGGCGCAGCGCTGCCATGTCCTTCAGATTGTCGGAAATGCGTATATGTTTATTAAGATTAAAATCAGTGACCGGCGCCATGCCGCGCTCCACGGCAACGGCCTGTAGCGACTCCTCAATGCCAGCGGGAGGCGGCGCGCAGGCGAATGTCACGTCATGCCCGTGCTGTTTGAGTTGCAGTGCAAGGTTAAGCGCGTGCTCAGCAGGCCCGGTCCATTTCCAGTTGCTGAAGATGTGCAGAATTTTCATTAAATACCCTGTCTCTGATCCGGTGAACGTCTCTAATAAACAGCTGAATTTGATTTTCCGGCTTTATGCCCGACCGCGAGAGGGGATAAAGCCCAATACGCGTGAATTAAAAAATACGAAATGAAATTTCCTGTCAACAACGCCATTTCTGTCATTCCGGCTTGTCCGGAATCTTTTCCACAGTAGCGCAAGGATTCCGGACAAGCCGGAATGACGCTGGAATTTTATTTTTCAATTATTGTACATCTAATGCACAGGTATCCTTGTTCTAATTTTGTTTGATTGAACTCCGTAGAGACAGGTTTCAAACCTGTCTTTTAAATTCTTAGGTAAAGTTCACGCCGTAGGGCCCCGTGTTTTTGGTTCGGCTGATAGCAAGAATTTTGCGATAGTACTTCCCGCGCTCGGCCAAAAGACTAGTTTCTTTAGCGTAAAAATGAAAAAAACTCAAGCGATCCCGAATAGTCATGCGCGATGACACGGATGCATTTATCTGCGCAAGGTTATTGGCACGCTGTGAAAAGCTGAGGGCGCCGAGAAAGTAGGTACGGTCAAGGTCGATGAAGGAAAACCGCCAGCCATCTGTTGTTTCCTGCACAAGTATATTATTTGATTTGAGATCGGCATGATAAACGCCCCTGTCGTGCATGTTGCTGAGCTGCTCGGCAAGAGCGTGCAGAAACGCCGGCTTTCGTCCGGCCAGATCGGTTGCCAGAATATAGTCGTTGAGCTCGAGCGCTTCAGGCAGCAGCCGCGTGATCAGAAATGCCTCCCGCCGCAGGAGCCCGCAGGTATGCTCTAAAACGGCAAGGGGCAGGGGCGTCTCGATTTCCCGCACCAGCAGGCCATGCGCCGCAATCCAGCTTTTAAGCGCCCGCGACTTTTTAAAAATATTTTTCAGGCTGTACCACAGGCTCACCTGATGGTAGCCCTTGACGCAGACCTGCCCGTGGCCATCAAGTGCGTGCAGGGTCACGATTGACTTTGATGCGCGCTTAAGGATATGCGCCGTGCCCGCGGCAAGCTCGGCGCAGTGCAGGCCGATTGCGGCATCGGTTGTTGTTTTGCCGAAATCCTTTCTGCCGAAATAGGCTTGCCACCAGGTTCTTTTCTTTTCAAAGACCTTGCTGTGCCTGATGCAGCGCTTGCTGCGGCTATTGATGCGCACGGCCTCAAGTTTAATCTGTTTAATATGTATTTTATGCTGCAGTGAACGGTGCGCGGCATCAGGCTGGCCAGCAAGGTAGGTTTTCAGAAACCTGATGCCATCGGTGCGGGAGCCGGCAAGCGAATTGCACAGCTGCCCCAGATCACGCACGCGCATCCAGTCCTGCAGCGCGGGTACAAAAAATGCCTTATGAAGATCGATCAGAAACAGCTCCGGTGTCTGTCCATCGCCCCAGCGGATTAGAATATTGCCCGCATGCAGGTCGCGGAAAAACACATTGGCATCATGCAGTTTTTTTACAAGCCGTGCAAGGGCGCAGGCAAGCTGCTGCCGCTGCCCGGGCGCAAGCTTTGCCTTCAGCAGATATTCATTAAGCGCCTCGGCAGGCGCAAGCGACGCCGTCACCAGGCAGCTTTCCCCCAGCAGGCGCAGTGTGCGCTTTTCAGCAACCGCAAGTGGCGCAGATGTCGGTATGCCTTTTTCTTCAAAACGCCCCAGGTTTCGCCACTCTGCCATGGCCTTTGAGGGGAAGAAAAAATATTTTACCGTGTCCCAGAGGCTGCGGCACTTGTAGCGTTTTATAAAAAGCCCGGCATCACCGGCGCCATACAGAAAAGACATGCGCACATTATTGTCGCGTATGAGCGTTGCACGGCTATCGGCCCTGCAATCCTCAACAGTTGCAGGAAGATCAGCAGGCAGGGCTTTTTCAAAGCCCGACTTTATTGTCCAGTGCATGCCGCTGCGATAAAGGTGTGTAAACATGATGTATATTTACTTTTATGGATTGTTTGTGGCCGGAAGCGCTCAATAGCTAATTGCGGGGCATTCGCCGCGGGGGAATAAACTGCCCCAGCAATGACTTATTCCTGCGCTTTAGGGTCTTGATCCAACCCCTTCTGCAGCTCCCACAGCTTTGCGTATTTCAGGAATACATAATAGGCCGATATGACGGAAATAATAAAGCCCGGCATGCCGTCAAGCATCCCGAGTTTCCAGACATAGGTCTCGAAAAATTTGGCGATGGTTTTTAAAACCATGGCGCCCGCGCCTGCGCTCCTGCCCTGCTCGTGCCACTGCTGCGCGGTAATGCGGGAAAAACTGTCTACCGTCCGGAGCTGGTGGGCAATGTCGCTGTAAACATAGTGATTGATTTTTCCGTGAAGGTCGCGTGTCTGGCCGTCGGCCACAAGCTTGTCGTGCGGGTCTTCGCCGCCCCAGCGGGCATGGCCGCGGCGCACAAGGCGCACCTTGCGGTCGGGGTACCAGCCGCCGTGCCTGATCCAGCGCCCCAGATAAAACGACTGGCGTGGAAAACTGAAGCCGTTGACATCGGCGGGAGCAGAAGCAAGTACTGCTTGTATTTCCTGCGCCGCTTCAGGGGAAAGCTCTTCATCGGCATCAAGGGAGAGAATCCAGTCGCCGGCAGCCTGCTCAAGGGCGAACTGCTTTTGCTGTACATGACCAGGCCACGGCCTTTGCACGACCTTATCGGTATACTGCCGTGCAAGCTCCACGGTGCGGTCGGCGCTGAAGGAGTCAACCACGATGAGCTCGCCCATCCAGCGCACGCTTTCAAGGCAGCGGCAGATATTCTTCTCTTCGTTAAAGGTAATAATGGCGGCAGTAAGTTTTGGTGTGGTCATGGCTGCTGACATTCCGGGTGATGAAAAAGCGTTTACAGCAGGCCGCCTGCCTGCGCCTTCCTGTCCCTGGCCGTTTCGAGCATGATCCGCACGGCCTTGATCACATTGTCCTCGCTGATGTCGCGCATGCAGTCACGCTTTGAGCAGGTGTATTTTCTGCACGGGCTGCATTTGATTTCATCGCGGATGATGATATGCGGCGTCATGGCATAGGGCTCGTTGACAACGTGGTCGGTAGGCCCGAAGATGGCCACCACCGGTATGCCCACAAATGCCGCAAGGTGCATGGGACCCGTGTCGCCGCCCAGATACACATCGCTGCAGCGGAACACCTCGGCAAGCTGGCAGAGGTTTGTCAGCCGGGGCGCGATAATGGCCTTGTACTTCATCAGACTCACAATCTGGTTGACCATCTCGATCTCTTTGCCTGCCCAGGTGAAGAGGACTTGGGCTGCGCTCTCCTCGATGGCCTTGTCCGCCACCACCGCATAGCGGTGAGGCTCCCAGCGCTTATACGGCGTGGTGGGACTTGTGCCGGGATGAATGGCCACAATGGGCCGCCTGCGGTCGATATGCTGCTGCCTGAAGAAGCGCTGGACTGCTTCCTGATCTTCCTCTGGCACATAAATGACCGGCGGGTCATGGGCCGTGTCGAGCCCCATTCCCCGCAGCAGCGCAAGGTTGCGCTCGATGCGGCTGACATGCTTGTTTTCAAGGGGAAAGCGGCGGTTGTTGAAAAGAAAGTTGCACTCCCTGCACGCGCCTGCTTCAAACCCGATGCGCTCGGGCGCGCCGCTTAAAAAGCTGATGATGCCGCTTTTGAAAAGCCCGTGAAAATCTATGACCATATCGAACCGCTCATGTCGTATCCGCTTCATGAAGGCGAAGAATTCCGAAAGGCCAGCGCCGATGCCGGAGATGGATTTGAGCTTGCGCCTGATGCTGTTCTTGGGGAAAACAAAAACCTCGTCGATGCCGGGATGCGCCTGCAAAATATCCTTTGCGCTGTCCTCAACCACCCAGCCGATATGGCAGCCGTGATACTGCTTCTTGAGCACCTGGAAAGCGGGCAGCACGCGCAGCACATCGCCGATGGCGCTCAGACGTATGATGAGAATTCGTTTGGGTGCAGGGGTCATAGCAGTACGTTTGAGATTAAGTACGCGTTTTGATTAGATTTTTTAACAGGATTGCTTTAAAATGGCAAGCTAATAAGCCCCGGTGCGGAATTGCCATGCCGCCCTGCCCGCAGCTATAACCCGTTTCACGAGACACAAGCAGGCCGACCGCTTTTATTTTATAGGGCTGGAAATAATCTCTGATCTGGGGTAGTATGCGCCCATTTCACATTTACATTTAATACGCATCATGAAAAAAATCATAGCCCACTCGCTGCACACCTATCTTTTCCGCACCGGCAGCTGGATTTACAGCCAGCTCACCAATGTGCAGAAGTATCACAGCCTGGTCATTGCCACGCGCAGGCAGAACCTTGACGTTTTCCCGTGGGACGACACGTATTTTTTTTCACGCCTTTCCGGCATCAACAGGTTTTTCCAGCGCGCGTATGCCAAGCGCACCGACTTCTACTACCCGTATTTTTACACTGTTTTGAAAAAGCGGGCCGCTGCTCTCGTGCATTCTCACTTCGGCAACCGCGGATATTTCGACCTGAAGCTCAAAGAAAAACTCGGGGTGCCGCAGGTGACCATGTTCTACGGCCATGACGCCTCCATGATGGCGCAGGAAGAGATATGGAAAAAGCGCTACCGGGAGCTGTTTGCCCGCTGCGAACGGTTTCTTGCCGAAGGCAATCACATGCGCACTGTGCTGATTGAGCTTGGCGCCCGGCCCGAAACGGTGCTGGTGCAGCGCCTTGGCATTGACCTTGAAAAAATCGCCTTTATCCAGCGCCGCCTGGAGACCGACCGCAAAGTGCGCGTGCTTGCGGCAAGCACATTCCGCGACAAAAAGGGCATAACCTACTGCCTTGAGGCCTATGCCAATGTGCTTGAAAAGCATAAAAACGTCGAGCTCAGCATCATCGGCGATGCGGGCAACAGCGAGCGCGAGGTGGCTTATAAGCAGGAGGTGATGGCCATCATTAAAAAGCGGAATCTGGACGGCAAGGTGAACATGCTCGGATTTCTCGACTACCCGGCCTTCATCGAAGAAGCAAAAAAGCACGATATCTTTCTTTCCCACAGCATTGTCGGCTCCGATGGCGAAACCGAGGGCGGCGCTCCGGTTACCCTTATTGAAATGTCGGGCTACGGCATGCCCGTCATCTCAACGCTGCACTGCGATATCTCCGAGGTTATTCTGGACGGCACAAGCGGCCTGCTGGTTGCTGAAAAGGATGTCGACGGCCTCACCGACCGGCTCGAGTATCTGGTGACGCACCCTGAAGTGTGGGAGACCATGGGCCGTGCCGGCCGCGAGCATATCGCGCAGGAATACGATGCCGTCAAGCAGGCGCGCAAGCTCGAGGCGATATACGACGACCTTCTTTAGCAGCGCACAATTGGCTTGAGAAAACAGGCTGTTTCATGGTATGTAGAAGATATAAACGCACTAGAAAATTTTCCGTGGGGATGTGGCTCAGCTGGGAGAGCGCTGCCTTCGCAAGGCAGAAGTCGAGGGTTCGAATCCCTTCATCTCCACCAAAAAAAAAGCACCTAAGAGCAATCTTAGGTGCTTTTTTTATGCCGTAAAAATAAACACCCATCGCTATACAGTTCATTATGTAAACCGCCCAGCCTTTCGCTCTCTCTGCCCCGCATTGCCTTGGCCGCTTTACCCGTCCGCCCCCCCTGGGGCTCCCGTTTAAATTCAATGCTTGACACCATGTATCAAAATAGGTACATTCTTTAAATATGGCAGGCAGCAAACCGCTTTTAGAAGTCGTGTTTTATAAAAACACCACGGGCAATCAGCCGGTGAAGGAATGGTTGAAGTCTCTGCCTAAAGGCGTACGAAAAATAATCGGTGAGGATATTAAAACTGTTCAATACCGGTGGCCCCTTGGCATGCCCACGGTCAGGCCGCTCGGGAAGGGGCTGCATGAGGTGCGATCACATTTACCGGACAAAAGAATTGCCCGCATCTTCTTCACTATCTATGAAGGGTATATGGTTCTTTTGCACGGATTTATTAAGAAGACGGAAAAAACCCCGCAGCGCGATATTGATATTGCGCGGGAACGAATGTAGCAACATATAGGAGGCAAAGGCAGGCAATGGTGATAAGTAAAAAAAACTTAGGGGATCGTTTTGATGATTTTCTAAAAGATGAAGGCATGTATGAGGAATGCACTGAGGCTGCCATCAAAAGGGTGCTTGCCATGCAGCTTGAGGATTTGATGCTTCAAAAGCATTTCACTAAGTCTGACATGGCAAGCAAGATGCACACAAGCCGGGCAGCTTTGAATCGGCTGCTTGATCCTGAGAATGAATCGGTAACGCTCTATACCTTGAAAAAAGCAGCATCGGTTCTTGGGAAAAAATTGCGGCTTGAATTTGCGTAAAGCTATAAAAAAAATGGTTGCGTATAGGTTGAGTTCTGCCGTAGAAAATGTAAGTTGATGTCATTTACTGCACTGCTAAGTTATTGAAATAGCTGTAATGACTTTGCTTTTTTCTAATCCCTTCATCTTCCACCATGAAAAATAAAAGCACTTAAGAGTACTCTTAGGTGCTTTTATTACGCCGTAAAAACAAACACCCATCGCTATACAGTTCATTATGTAAACCGTCGAGCCTTTCGCGGCCCTCCGCCTCGCTGTGCCTTGCCCGCTTTTCTCATCCGTTCCGTGGGCTCACCGCGATTAAGCGATTGACGTGTAACGTTATAGGATATACACTTAGACTATGATCAAGTCTTTTAAGGATAAGGAAGCAGAAAAAATATTCAACAGGTGCTTTTCAAGAAAGCTGCCACAGGATATACAGCGCACGGCTCTTTTGCAGTTGCGGTCGCTGCACCGGGCATGCAATGTTAACGATCTGCGTAGTCCGCCATCAAATCATCTTGAAAAGCTTGGCGGCGACAGAAAGGGTCAATACAGCATTCGGATTAATGCTGCCTGGCGGATATGCTTTGAATGGCATGAAAATAATGCCTATGATGTGGAAATAGTGAACTACCATAAATAAGAGGCAACAATCATGAAAGAAAAACGAATGGCTCCGGTTCACCCTGGGGAAATATTGATGAAACAGTTTCTTGAACCGCTCGGTATGAGCCAGAACAGGCTTGCCGTAGCGCTAGGCGTGCCCCCCCGCCGGGTGAATGAAATAGTGCACGGCAGGCGAAGGGTAACGGCGGATACTGCGTTGCGGCTTGCAAGATTTTTTAATATGACTCCGCAGTACTGGCTCGGCCTTCAGGCCGACTATGATCTTGACGTTGCTCAGGATGATCTGGCGGACGCGATCATTAGAACTGTTCACCCGTATCGGCCGCAGTTCGCCGACGTTGCCAGGTCTGCTTGAAAAATGGTTGCGTATGGGTTGCGTTCTGCCGTTAAAAAATGTAAGTTAATGTCATTTACTGCATAGCTAACGTATTGAACTTACTGTACCTGCTTTACTTTTTTCCAATCCCTTCATCCCACCATAAAAAATAAAAGCACTTAAGAGTAATCTTAGAGCCTGTACGAAAAGTCTTTATAATGGTCTCACATGATCCGATAAAAGGGGAAAACCTTTTTTCGGAAAGGAATACCCATGCCAACGTATCCCAGTGACTTGACAGATGGGCAATGGGAACTTATCAACCCCCTGTTGCCAGGGGCCAAGCATGGTGGACGACCACGCACGGTGGACATACGAACAATCATCAATGGAATTCTCTATTTGGTACGCACGGGCTGTCAGTGGCGTATGTTGCCGGTAAACTTTGGTCCATGGAGTACCGTATACGACTATTTTCGCAAGTATCGCAAAAGTGGTTTGTGGCAGAAGATTCATGATAGTCTCCGCGAAGCAGTACGCAAGAAGGCAGGGCGCAAATCAACACCCAGCGCTGCCATTGTGGACAGCCAGAGCGTGAAGACTACTGAAAAAGTAAGGAAACGGTGACGGTTCTATTTTCCGATCTCACACGGTTGAAAATTTATCCCCAAACCCTACCGAAGCAGCCGTCCGGCTGAGAGTGCGTCCGATGTTCTAAAACGTAAATTGCTTGATATAGGCATGGCCATTTGTATTGACACATAATCGCCACAGTCTTATACTTTTCTTATTAAAAAAGTATTTTATTGAAGGGAGAATTTATGCCGACACTAACGGTCAGTCTTGAAACCATTGCTGATACAATAAAAAAACTGAACAAAAAAGAGCTGGAGGCCCTTACTGACCTGCTTACCGATAAGGGCAGAGAACTATTGAAAAGAAAAAAAGATATTGAACGGAAAAAAGTAAAGGCTCTTTCTCGCGACGAGGTCTTTAATGTTTGAAGACAAATATCATCCCGGGGTTAAAAAGGATTTAAAAAAACTTGATAGGCCCGTCATAGAAGAGATACGAACTGTTCATATCCAAAAAATACTGACAAACCCTTTCACTTTCGACGCGCTTCACGGCGATCTTGCAGGTCTTTATTCCTATCATTTCAGACAAAACAGAGTTGACTACAGAATTTCATACATGGTTAATCAGACCAGTCAAATGGTTTTTGTGTTAATGATCGGAACGCGAGAAAATTTCTACAACATTCTAAAAAAACGATTGCATGTTTGAAATTGAAATACGATCCCCCCTGAATGAGAACCCTGAATTTTATTTCCGGAGACATCCATGAACGTACTGGTGATCAACTGCGGCAGCTCCTCGCTCAAGTATCAGGTCATCGACCTGGAAACGGAGCGGACCCTGATTGCGGGTAACATCTCCCGCATCGGCATCGACGGCACCGAGCATGCCTATGAATCAGGGGGCGCGAAGAAAAAGGTCTCAGCGCAAGTGGCGGACCATGCCGCGGCCGTTGCCCTGACGTTGAAAACAATCGTCGAGGACGCGAAGGTCCCTATCAAAGCGGCGTCCGACCTGGCGGCGGTGGCGCACCGCGTCGTCCACGGAGGGGACAAGTACCACGGGCCGACCATCATCGACGATGAGGTGAAGAACGAGGTCAGGCGGCTCATTCCCCTCATGCCTCTGCATCATCCGGCCATACTGGCGGGGATTGAGGCATGCCAGAAGGCCCTGCCCGGCATCCCGCACGTCGCGGTCTTCGATACCTCCTTTCACGGCACCATTCCGGGCGAGGCCGCCATGTACGGACTGCCTTACGAGCTGTATCAAAAAGGAATCCGCAAGTTCGGCTTCCACGGCAACTCGCATGAATACGTCGCCGGAAAGGCGGCCGAGTTCCTGGAGACGCCACTCCGGAGGCTCAACATCATCACCTGCCATCTGGGCAACGGCTGCAGCGCGTGCGCCATCGAGCGCGGCCGCTCCATCGACACCAGCATGGGTTTCGGCCCAATGCCGGGGCTCATCATGGGCACGCGTGTGGGCGACCTCGATCCGGGGATCATCCGCTACCTGGTGGACAATGAAGGGTATACGCTTGAGCAGGTCGACGACCTACTGAACAAGAAAAGCGGGCTCCTGGGGCTCTCCGGCCTTAGCCCCGACATGCGCGAGGTGCTCGACGCGGCTGAGGCGGGCGACCCCCGGGCGGTCATGGCGATTAAGGTCTTCTGCTACCGCGTGAAGGTCTACATCGGCGCGTACGCCGCGGCTATGGGCGGCGCCGACGCTATCGTGTTCACCGGCGGGATCGGGCAGAACAGCCGCGGGATCAGGGCGCGCTCCGTGCAGGGGCTCGAGCGGCTCGGGATCGCCGTAGACCCGGTTAAAAACGACCGTTGCACCGTCGATTCCGCCATGCCGGTGTTCGACATCAGCGCGCCCTACTCGCACGTGTCGGTACTCGCGGTCGCGACAGACGAGGAGCTCATGATCGCCCGCCAGTGCGCCAAGGCCATCGACTACAGGAAGGCAGTGAGCCGCACGGTCATGGACACCGACCGCAGGCCCATCCGCGTGTCAACATCGGCCCACCACGTGCACCTCTGCCGCGCCGATGTGGACGTGCTCTTCGGGAAGGGGCACCAACTCACCGAGAAGGCCCGGCTCTACATTGACAGCGAGTTCGCCTGCGTGGAGACGGTGAACCTTATCGGGAAGCGGGGCCGGGTGGACCAGGTGCGGATTCTGGGCCCCGAGCGGGCGAAGACCCAGGTGGAGATTTCCCGCACTGAGGAATTCAAGCTGGGGATAGACGCGCCCATCCGCAATTCCGGCGACCTCGAGGGGAGCCCGGGGCTTATCATCGAAGGCCCTGCGGGTACTGTTGAGCTCCCCGAAGGGGTGATCTGCGCCATGCGGCACATCCACATGGTCCCGGCTGACGCCGAGGATTTCGGCGTGAAGGACGGCGACACCGTGATGGTGAAAATGGAAAGCGAGCGCGAGCTCATCTTCGGGAATGTGGTGGTGCGGGTGAAGCCGGCCTACAAGCTCGAGATGCATATCGACACCGACGAGGCAAACGCCGCCGAGCTCGCTCCGCTTTCCCAGGGATACCTGGTGCGGATCGAGTCACGGCAGGAGGCATGATGCACGGAACCTTTCGGCAGATAATGAAACCCCATGTCGGCCTGCCCAGTTTCGGTGACACCGTGGCTGCTCGTCGTACGCGCGCCTAACCCGAGGTTGGCCACTTTACAGGAACCCACGTTCGACGGGTATATTGACCGGAATGTGCCGCGCAAGCCCCGTTTTGTAAGCGGGGTCAAGCGGCACGTCTCAAAAAAACAATCTTATCTACCGGGATGCCCCGCCTTGTAGCGGGGGAGCATCACTTTTACCTTTTCTGAAGTAGAGGAAATTACAGTATATTAAAATCCGTGCAATGGACTTTATCCCACGAAAAATAAAGGCGCCCGGAGACAGCTTCGGGCGCCTTTGCTTTACCTGCCCTGCATGCGCAGAAAGTTTATTCATCATCATAGAAATCGGGGCACAGTTTCTTTGCGCAGTCCGGGCAAATGCCGTGAGAAAATTCAGCCTCCGAGTTGGCCTGCAGATATGTTTCGATTTGACTCCAGTACCCCGTGTCATCCCTGATTTTTTTGCATGAGCAGCAGATGGGCAGCAGGCCGCTGAGTGTTTTCACTTCCGCCAGAGCGGTTCTGAGCTCGGCGATCAGCCTTTCCCTTTCCTGCTCTATGAGCATGCGTTCCTGTATCTCTTCGGTGAGGCTTACATTGACATGTTGCAGCTCTGCGGTGCGCTCGGCCACCTAATGCTCAAGGAACATGTCCCGCGATTGGATCTTATGAATCATCTGGTTGAAACCGTAGTGATACGGGGTAATCTTATGCAACAAGCATCATGCGCAGGCAGAACCATTGGCGCGGTTTATGGCTGTGGAGCTTCTGCAGCGTCATGCAGTTTCAAGCGCAGTGTTCTGTGCAGTTGCCCACCTTTGGGAAGATGTTCCATCCACTGTACAAGTATAGCAGAACCCTGGTAGGTCTTTTCAAAGCCGTTTTCCGACTGCGAAACGGTTTCGATCGGAAAAAACCACATGTCGGCGGCAGGGGCAAATGTGAAATCAACCGAAAGATTTCTTACGGTATCGCACATGGCGCATGCCGCGATGCCGGCAATGTCTCTGCATGCGTTCATGGAAAATCGCTGCCCGTTCAGATCAGGCACCAGAAAGAAACGCTGCGGATCATCGCCTGCCAGCAGGGTCAGGTTAAATTCAATGCCGAACCAGACCGGCATGTCGCGGTCGCTTTTGTTGGTCAGCTCGTACTCAGCGGTTATGGTGCCGGCGGCATCATCTATTATAAAGTGCTTTTCGATGCGCAGGGGCAGCTGGGAATAATCCTGATGCAGAATTCCATCGCGGGCAAGGGTGAACCGGACGCACGGAAAATTTTCATCCTTTTCCATGCCGGAGAGCGTGTACGAAGTGCCCACAAAATCTCCAAGCTCCATGTAGCGGGCCCGGCGGAAACTGTCCGCCGTGGTTGCCTCGGCCAGAAAATGATCAATGAATGAAAAGCGCTCATACCAGTCATAGGACAGCAGTTCCTGCAGCCCCTCCTCTCTCACCTTGATCGTCTGCTGGGGGTGCAGCGGCGGGCCTGAATCATCGGGCTGGCTGTTATCGGGACCTGTATGCTTGAGCCTGCGGTGATAGCCCTCCATTTTTCGGGTGAAAGTATTGCAGATATTGAACGAGCAGGGCCGGTAATCAAGCTCAAATAGCGCACCGCCATCCTTTGGGGAAAAACAGGCCGCAAGGGAGTGTCCCGACACGATAATGCGCTGCGAACGGTCGCGCATGAGATCGACAATCCGGGCATCGCACCAGGGGCCTGTATCGTGGTTCTGCGCGTCCAGGAGATTTTCGGCATTAATAAGATGCTCATAGACGCCGTGACGCAGATGGTTGAGATAGACGCCGCCGAAAAGCCCATGCCAGTAGGCGCAGTTGCACTGGCCGCGGTACAGCTCCCGGCGCGCCTGCTGCACCGGAGCCGGCACGGCAGGGAAGAGCGAGCGTTCACATGCTTCAAGCTGCTGGCTCACCAGGAGCATCTTTTTATGCATGCGGTTGCTTTCGGGATATTTGGCAAGAAAGTTGGCCCAGTGGCCGCCGCGGATGAATGAGCTGTATTTTTCACGAAGGCCAAGATCCTGAAGCTGATCGAGCATGTGGGTGTAGCGGCAGCTGGCGTCTGCCGGCAGGGCCCACTCCATCATTTCATCATAGATGCTGGTAGGCAGATAGATGAAGCCCTGCGCCTCGTGCTTGTCCATGTACTCCGAAGCGGTCATCATACATATCATATCGCGGTTTTTTTCCAGGGCGGCAAAAAAAGCTTCGAGCCAGCCTTTTTCATAGACCCAGCTGTGTGTGCCGGGCCAGACACCGAACTTTTCGCCGTCGTCGCCATAGGTTATGGCTATGGGGGAGTCCGTGCTTGCGCGGTAGCGTAGATAGTCGATGGTCTTTTCCGGCGGCTGGAACGGCACGGCGTAGCGAAGCTGCATATCTATTGGGAAGACGGCTATACTGCGGCCCTCGCGCTCGGTCATATAGTAGCCGCGAATTTGTTCAGAGGAAAGGCCGGTATGCAGAAAATGCGTGCTGTCAAGAAAGGTATAGGAGAGGCCTGCATCGGCGATCAGACGCGGCAGGACCGGATCCCAGACGCGTTCCGGGACCCAGGCGCCACGGGGCTCGCGGGCAAAGAGCCTGAGCAGCTCGTCGGTGAGCATGCGCATCTGGCCTTCCGCGTCGATATCGCGCAGCATGGGCAGAATGGGCTCGTACAGCGCGCCCCCCAAAAGCTCCACCTGCCCCCGCTCGGCCAGACCGTGCAGCGTTTGCAGAAACCCCGGTTCATGTTCTTCCAGCCATTCAAGCAGCGAGCCCGAATAGTGCAGCGTGGCTTTAATAAGCGGATGGCGCTCAAGAAGTGTAAGAAAAGGAGCGTAGGCGCAGTCGAAGGCATCCCGGAAAACCTGCTCCATATTGCCAACGGGCTGATGATTATGAATACAGAATATAAAGGTGGTCTTTTTCATGAGTGGCGCCGATCAACAACACGGATGCATGAGGGGTTTGTTGCTGCCTGCGGCGGCCGTCGGGGGTGCGCGTCGAGGGGCTGCCGAACTGAAGGCCCCGCGCCGGCGGAGCCGTACGCTTGTTTATCCTTTTCTTGCCTGTTCCCGTTGCTCCTGCTCTTCCTTGCATTTGATGCACAGCGTGGTCACGGGCCGCGCCTTGAGCCTGCCTTCGGAGATATCGTCGCCGCACTCCTCGCAGATGCCAAAGGTGCCCCTTTCAACGCGCTCAAGAGCCTGTTCGATTTTGGCGATCAATTTACGCTCGCGGTCGCGGATGCGCAGGACAAAATTGCGGTCTGATTCAAGCGTGGCCCGGTCATTGGGATCGGGGAATGTTTCATCATCGTCGGTCATTTCATCGACCGTTTCCCGCGCCTCGCCGGCAAGGTCTTCCCTTCGCTTAAAAAGAAGATTTTTGAAAAACTCCAGCTGCTTCTTATTCATAAACGCCACCCTCCTGACATCAGCATTAGATAAAAATGTAGCATAACCTTTTTCGAAAATACACACTAAAAATGCTACTGCCCTTCCCACCGAACAAAGGTTCCGCTTTTGCCCCCGCTCTTTTTCAGAAGCTGCACATTGGTAATAGTCATTTCACGGTCAACGGCCTTGCACATATCATAGATTGTCAGGGCAGCTGTAGAAACCGCAACAAGCGCCTCCATCTCAACGCCGGTTCTGCCCACAAGGCGCACCGTTGCCTGCACCTCGACACAGCTTTGTTCTTCCCTGGGGAAAAACTCCATGGCAACGGATGTTATATTGAGCGGATGACACATGGGAATAAGCTCTCCCGTGCGTTTGGCAGCCATGATGCCCGCAACCTGCGCCACCCCGAACACATCACCCTTTTCTATCGTGCGGTCCATGATCCGGCGGAAAGTTTCCCGCTTCATGAAAACAGTGGCCGTGGCCGTGGCTTCACGCGCAGTGTTGGGCTTGGCGCTTACATCGACCATGCGCGAGCGGCCGGAATCGTCAAAATGTGTCAGCTGATTTGAATCCATAGTAGCGGTTCCCCAGAGAGACTCATGCATATCTTTTGAGGTTTTATAAGAAAAGACCAGGTGCGTCAAGCCTAATCTGTCCTTTGTACCGCAGCGGGCACGACGATTGCCTTTGACTTTTCGGGATGCATTTTTTATAGTCATTGCAAACACCTTTAGATTTAAGGGAGAGTGACACATGCTGCTGCAGCTTTGCGATATCAAAATAAAAAAAAGAATCAGAAAAGATTTGGGCGACCTGCAGCCCCTCATGGAAAGCCTGCGCAGCCACGGGCTGATGAACCCTGTTGTCGTAAACAGCAGGCTTGAGCTTATTGCCGGGCACCGCAGGCTTGAGTCCGCGCGAAGGCTGGGCTGGGAACAGATAGAGGCAACCGTTATGGAAAAAACGGGTGAGCTGCCCATGCTTGAGCTTGAAATCGAGGAAAACGTGCAGCGCCGCGATTTCTCGGATGAAGAGCTTTCAGAAGCGCTCAAGCGGCTTGAAAAGCTGCGCCATCCCGGTTTTTTCAGGCGGATATGGCACAGGCTCAGGCATCTTTGCGAACGGTTTTTCGGCCTAGGGTGACAGAAGCTATTCTGGCGAAGGGCTTATGCATATTCTGATGCGCGCCGGCTCAAGAAACTTTGCGGATAAAAAAGCACGGCATTCAAAATATGCCGTGCTTTTGCTTTTTTGTAGAGCCCGCCAATGCCAGCCCAGACAGGCAGCTTTAGGACTGCAGAGAAAAGTTCTTAGGGAATCTCCTTTTTGCCTTTGCCCTCATCGCCTTCGACGGCTCCTGCAATTTTAAAAATAGGCAGATACATGGCAGCAAGCATGGTGCCGACTGCGCCGCCGAGAAAGACCATCATTACCGGTTCAATCAGCGTGGTCAGCGTGTCAACGGCCTGGTCAACCTCCTCCTCGTAAAAATCTGCGATTTTAGCAAGCATGGTATCCAGCGCGCCTGTTTGCTCGCCGACGGATACCATCTGGCAAACCATGGGCGGAAAAACATCGCTTTTCATGAGGGGTTCGGCGATTGTTTTGCCCTCGCTGATGCTTTTTTTCGTGGCATAGATGGCCTCTTCAACAATTCTATTGCCAGCCGTCTTTGCCACAATTTCAAGACCATCCAGAATCGGCACGCCGCTTGACAGCATGGTGCTCATGGTTCTTGTGAAGCGGGCAACGGCGATTTTGCGAATCAAATCGCCGATAACGGGCAACTTCAGTATGTATGTATCAAAAATATATTCGCCTTTATTCGTGCTTTTCCATTTTTTAAAAGCAAAAATGCAAAGCCCCGCACCAAGTCCAACCGCCCACCACCAGGCACGCATGAAGCTGCTTGCATCAACCACTGCCTTCGTAAGACCGGGAAGCTCGCCGCCAAAGCTTGAGAACATTTCAGCAAAAACCGGAATAACAAAAATCAGCAGAACAAGAATAACGATAATGGCAACCCCGCCGATAACCGAAGGGTATATCATGGCGCCCTTGACCTTGCTGACAAGCTTTGCGTTTTTTTCAATATGGGCTGCCAGGCGCTGCAGGATAGTGTCCAGCACGCCGCCGAGTTCGCCGGCAGCTACAAGATTTACATACAAATTATCAAAAACTTTCGGGTGCTTTTTAAGCGCCTCGGCAAATGCCGATCCGCCCTCCACATCCGCTTTGACCTTTGTGATTATTTTTTTAAATACGGGGTTTTCGGTCTGGGCAGAAAGAATTTCAAGACCCTGGATAAGGGGAAGCCCTGAATCGATCATTGTTGAAAACTGCCGGGTGAAAAGAATAAGATCCTTTGTTGTGACCTTCCCCTGGAACAGACTCAAGGCTTCAAAAATATCCTTGCGTTTTTCCTTAATAACCTTGAGCCGGATGTTTTTTCTGCGCAGCAGTTCGCGCAGCGACTCCTCGTTTGCAGCCTCGGCTTCGCCTTTCAGCTCAGCGCCCTGCTTGCTCGTGCCTTCCCATTTATAAACTGGCATAGCATACCTCTGGCATGAATTTATTTAAACGATGATCGTCGATGCGCACCTCCTGCTTATCAGTCATCGCGCACCGACGATCTGAGCACTTCTTCAAGAGGAATAGTGCCCTCGAGCATTTTCTGAATGCCGCTCTGGCGCAAAGTTTTCATACCCAGATTCATGGCCTCCCGCTTGATTTCAATGGAGGAGGCGCCCTGCAGCACAAGCTCTTTAAGCGGCTCTGACATGGACATTACTTCATACAGCGCGATGCGGCCTTTAAAGCCAGAGCCTTTGCAGGTGTCGCACCCCCTGCCTTTATACAGAACCGCCTCATGAAACCCCTCGGGAACGGGCCCCAGCTTTGCAAGCATTTCTTCGGGAATATGGGTAACGGGTTCTCTGCAGTCTAGGCATATCTTGCGCGCAAGGCGCTGGGCAACGATAAGATTGACGGCCGATGATACCAGAAACGGTTCAATACCCATGTTGAGCAGGCGGTTGATCGTGCTTGGGGCGTCATTGGTATGCAGGGTGCTCAGCACCATATGGCCGGTCAAGGCTGCCTTGATGCCGATTTCAGCTGTTTCAAAATCACGGATTTCCCCGACCAGGATGATATCGGGGTCCTGCCGAAGAAATGAACGCAGAGCCGAGGCGAAATTAAGGCCGATATCTTCATGAATCTGCACCTGGTTGACGCCTTCAAGATTGAATTCAACCGGGTCTTCAGCTGTTGATATGTTTTCGGTCACCTTGTTCAGCTCTGAAAGGGCTGAATAGAGCGTTGTGGTTTTGCCGCTGCCGGTGGGCCCCGTCACAAGCACCATGCCGTAGGGTTTGTAGATGCCTTCCTTGAAATCTACGATCTGCTGTTCATCAAACCCGAGCTTGGTCATGTCGAGCTGGAGATTTGATTTGTCCAGCAGTCGCATGACCACCTTTTCGCCGAACAGCGTGGGCAGCACCGACACGCGGTAATCCATCTCCCGGTTTTTACCCATTTTTAATTTGATGCGCCCATCCTGCGGCATCCGCCGCTCGGCAATATCGAGTTTCGACATGATTTTGATGCGCGACACGATGGCATTGCGCATTTTCATGGGCGGCCTCATGACTTCCGAAAGCGTGCCGTCGACCCGGTATCTGATCCGGAAGCTTTTTTCATAGGATTCCACATGAATATCGCTTGCGCCCCGCTCCACGGCCTCTGTAAGAATCGCGTTGACCAGTTTTATGATCGGCGCATCCTCGCTTTCCTGGGTAAGCTCATTGATATCAATATTATCTGATATATCAATGCTCTCAACATCAGTATCTTCAAAATTACTTAACAGGCTGTCTGTTGACGTAGCCGTTTGATAATAATAGTCGATAGAGGTCAGAATCGCGTCATCTGCTGCAACGAATGGCTCGACGCGGTAGCCGGTGAGAAATTTCAAATCGTCAAGAGCGAAAATGTTTGATGGATCGGTCATGGCAACTATCAGCGTCGCATTTTTCAGCGCAATCGGCAGGACCGTGTATTTTTCCGCAACTTCCGGGGTAATGATTTTTATGACATCGGGGTCTATTGAAAACGCGGAAAGCTTCATGGCCGGAACGCCATGCTGTTCGCTTAAGCACTGGAGCAGGATGCTTTCTTTGACAAGATTCAAGCGGGTCAATGCCACGCCGAGCTTTACGCTTTTTTCTTTTTGAAAAGCCAGCGCGGTGTCAAGCTGCTCAGAGGTAATGACGCCCTTTTTTAAAAGCAAACTGCCGATTTTTTCAGCCATAGACCGAAATCCTTGCAGGACATGTTGTGACGCTCTTAAAGCAAGCGCCCAGATAAGATTTCGCTAGTATAGACTCTAGACTTTGTAACATTATTTAATGATTTCATGGGACTTGTAAAGTTTTTTGTTTAAAAAAAATAACAAAGATATTTTATTGATAGTGTGCTATTTTGATTAAATTGATGTATGAAGCGCTCTCTAGAGCAATACGTGGGGTTCTTCCTTTATGTTTTTATAGTATCGGCATGTCGGTAGAGGTCTTGATTAAAAAAGCGCCGACTGGTGGTGGGCCATGAAAAAAAATATAATCGCAGGTTTTGCCATCAGCTGCGTCTGCATCTACTTTGCCTTGCGCGGCATCAACTTTTCAGAGGTGGCGAGCAGCTTCGCGGCTCTCAAGTATGAGTACGTCATCCCCGTGCTTATACTGATTTTAGGCAATCTGTATCTGCGGTCATACCGGTGGGGCATCATGATCAATACCCTGGTTTCCTATGACCAGTGGACGCTGTTCAAGTTTTCTTCAATCGGCTTTATGGCCATAGCGGTTTTGCCGGCGCGGCTCGGGGAATTCGTGCGGCCCTATCTCGTAAAGCAGCACAGCGGAGTGAGAATGTCCGCCACCATGGCAACCGTTGTTCAAGAACGGGTTTTTGATTTATTGACACTCATGATTTTTTTGTTTGTCGCGATAATAAACATTTCCGTACCTTCCATAATTTATATAGCGGGCACCATTATGATGGCTGTCTCGGTTTTGCTTTTAACAGGATTTATTTTCATAGGAGCCAAACGGGAATTCGCTTTGCGGAAAATCGGCGGCGTTCTTAACGTCTTGCCGACATGGATAAATAAAACAACCTCCTGCATTGTTGATGCTCTTCTAGAGCGGCTACAACAGTCGCCAGGCGTCAAAAGGTCTTTGGTCGGGGTGCTGCTTTCATTTGTTTTATCAGTGTGCGGATATATTGGTATCAATCGGGAGCTGGCCGCCCGGGAAATTAATGAAGTATTGAAACTTCTGCCAGAGCGGCTTGCAAAAGCCGCCTCTCATCTTGTAGAATCGATTCTTGCGGGACTGCAGCAGTCGCCAGATGTAAAAAAGGCTCTCAAAGTGCTGCTTCTTTCGTTTATAACATGGCTGACGCTCGGGCTATCCAATTATTTCATGTTTTATGCCTTTGGCCTCCACCTGTCTATCGCCAACGCTTTTGCAATTCTTGCTATTATCGCCCTTGGTGTTATGATCCCTGCGGCGCCCGGCTTTATCGGCACCTATGAATATGCCTGCAAGCTGGGGCTCATCTCATTCGGGATTGCCAATTCCGTGGCTGTTTCCTATGCCGTGGCGCTTCATTTTATACAAATGATGCCCGCCGTCATACTTGGCCTTCTGCTTTTGCCGTTTCAAAAGCTGACATTGGGGGGGCTTATGCGCAGAGCTGAAGAAAACGTGGAAAACGGCACTACATAAGGCGGTTACAGGCTTTGTTCCGCCCGCTGCGGATCAAGCAGCTGCAAAGCCTGCGAAAAGCTTCCCGGCGATGCCAGCATGATGGCCAACACCAGCACAAAGAGAATGCCGATCAGAATAATAACGGTAAGCACTGATTGCGTATGGTTGAGGTGGTGCTGTTCCTTGAGCCCGAGATACAGCAGATATAATCCGTAGATTTTTGGAAAGAAGCCAATAACCGGAACCCAGGAGACAATGTCCGGAAAACTTGCATACGAAATAAGGCGAATCGTAGCCCCAAAGGGAGCCTTTGACTTGAAGACTTTTGAAACAAGCACGTGCAGAACGCCGCCGTGTATAAGTGAAGAAGCGATGCCTGCAAAGAACAGCATGCAAAAAAGCCGATAATCGCCTTTGTAAAAATTTGCCACCAGCAGCGCCATCAAAAAAGCGCAGGCTGCCAGAAACGAAATCGGGTTTTTCAGAGATCCGTTGCAGGGCAAATGCCTGAAAAACTCCTGCGGCCGCACAAGCAGCTGCTTTCCCACGACTAGAAACGAATCGAAAAATCGTTTCGGCTCGAATTCAAATGCTGTGGTCTGCTGCTGATCGTCCATAGAGTTCCCCCTGATTCACCATCAAAAAAAAGTAAGGGCCCGTTGGCCCCTGAGAACAGGGAAGATATAGTAAGTTTGGACAAACAAATATATCACCAACGAAGTGAAAGGATTATGGCACAAGGGCTTTTAGCATTCAAGTACGAAGAAGAAAAAAAGACAACCGGGATGACAGCCTTAGCGGGCTTGCCGGTATATTTGAAACTGGCAGAGAAGATGGGGTTGGGCTCACTGATTAAAAAAACTTAGAGTACGTGCAGGTGGGCAGGGACGGACAGACACACAGATAGTGTTGGCACTGATACTGTTAAACCTGGCAGGGGGCGATTGTGTAGAGGATATCAAGGTGCTTGAAGCCGATGATGGATTGTGTGAAGTTTTAAAGAAAGCACAGATGCATGGGCTCAAGGGCAAGCAACGTGATTCATTTTTAAGGAGGTGGCGAACAGAGTGTAAGCGGGGGTACCGTCGAGCCTCAGCGATAGTGCGGTATTTGGAAGCATTTCATGATGAGGAGCAGGAAAAGAAACGGGAAAAGGGGAAGGCATTTATACTGGAGCCCAATGAACATGTACGAGGTTTTGCATTAATGAATGCGGAGCTTGCAAGATTTGCAAACCAACAGCAGAGCCTGGAGATAGCAACCTTTGATCAGGATGCAACGCTTGCGGCAACAAACAAAGCCCGGGCACTGGATGGAACCCCGGAGTTTAAGAAGGTGGTGGCAGAGGTGGAGGACGTATTATATTTGAACGGGATGGGCCGGACCCCTCGGAAAAACGAGGGTAAACAGACAGGATACGTGCATTTAAAAAACAGCCGGTATAGTTCATAGATGGAAATGAGGGGCTGGTTTTTGAAATAATTCGAGCCGGGTGCCCCTGTTTTTTAAAAATATATCCCCCGGCTTTAAAAATTCTGCAATTTGAAAATTGGGCGGTGGATTTTGGGCCTTTTTTACCGTTGCCCTCACGGCGCAGGTATGTTATTTTTTATATTTATCGGCTCACGGTATACCTTACAGGCACACCATGAAAAAAATGCTGAAACCGCTGCTTATAGGCCTTGTCATATGTATTGCCGCCGCCGCTGCCGGCGTGGTTATGTATGCCAGGCTGTATCTTACTCCGAAAGTTATCGAAAGCACCCTGAGCATGGAAATTCAGGGGCAGCTCCAGCGGCAGGTGTCGTTTCGCGAGATAGAGGCGGGCCTGTTCAAAGGCATTATTCTTCGGGGTGTGACGGTGCACAAGGGTTTGTCATGGGAAAAAGACGACCTGTTCACCTGTGATGAAATAACCATGAGTGTCGGCTTTGCACCGCTGCTGCTGAAAAAGCTGGTTATCAGAAGCCTTGTCATCACAAATCCCCGCATTAATATGCAGTCGGCACGCGGCAGGCCGTTCAGCTTGTATGGTAATGCCAAGCTGCCTGCCAAAACCGGACCCGCACTGGAGCTGCTGGTACTTCCGGGAAGCTTTATGGTCAGCGGCGGCACGGTCAGCTGGTTTGATCAAACCGAAAATACGGGCATGCAGCTCACCAATGTGCGCCTTGAGGCCGGAAGCATGTCCTTTATCCTGCCCTTTGATGTGACCGGATCCGCGAGCCTTGCCGGCAGCGACACGCCCGATGTGCAGCTCAAAGGCAGCTGTTTTATACCCACGCAAAATTTCAGCGCAGAGCTTACCCTACCGGAGATCAATTTTTCCCGTTTCAAGCCGTATCTTGCCGCCTTTGATATTCCGCTTCGCAAGGGTGTGGTGAGCCTTACTCTGACGGCCAAGAGTTCGGGCGGCCAACCCCTTCAGGTAGTCTGCAAGACATCTCTTAAAAATGCGGCTGTAGTGCTGCTGCCCGCGCAGACGGCCGATGATGAAATCGGTCTTGAGGGCCTTGCTGCAGCCTTTGAGCTTCAGGCCGACGTTGATCCGGCCACTGGCGACACGGCAATAAAAAAAATTCAGGGCACGCTTCTGTCGTCACCCTTTGAAGGCAGCGGCTCGATACGCAGCGCAGGCATCGGGACTTCGGTGCGGTTTCACCTTGCTGCCGACAGGCTCTCTCTTGATGAGCTGTCAACAAAGCTGTACTACGGTGCAGCCAGTCCGTTTAAGGGGCTGCGGCTTACGGGCCCGCTCGGCTTTCGCATGGATATGGGGGAAAGGTCAACCGGCGCATTGTTTCCCACCATTACCCTGAACCTGCGCGGCAACCGCATCGTCTACCCGCCCCTTGGCGGCACGCAGCCGGAGCTCAGCGGCACCTTAACGCTCGACAACCGCGCGATTACCGTTACCAATGTGCGGATCGGCACGAAAGCTCTGGGCGTTGTGCTTGCCGGCACGATAGCAAACTACATGACCTGGCCGCCGCAGAACAACCTGCGGCTTGTTTCATCGGATTTTAATTTTTATCAGTTCTTTAATGCGCCCGAAGCCCAGCAGGGCGAGAATATCGGGCCTTTTGATTTTGGCGCCCTGAAGTTTGACGGCAAGCTGGATCTTGGCAATGTCTCATTTCTAACCCAGGACCTGACCGGCGTGCAGGGCGTTTATTCCTTTGAAAAAAATCGCTTCAGCATATGGGATTTTGCCGGCGGCATAACCAAGGGGGGCAGATTCAATCTTTCCTCCAGCATCGATTTCGCGGTCAAAGGCTTTGACTACCGCCTGAAGCTCTCGCTGACAGATGTGCTGGTGCATACCCTGGGTGAGCTTGCCGGCGCGAATCTGTCGGAGTTTATCGATGGAACCGCTACCGGGTCGATTTCCCTGGGGGGCTTTGGCACGAAACCCGCAACATTCTCCGACAGCCTTACGGGTGACGCCACATTCACTATCAAGGACTGCCGTGTCAAGGGATTTGTCCTGCCCGAGCAGCTCAACCGTTTTATAAAAAGGGGCGAGCTCAGAAGGATCAGCTTTACCGATGCCGAGCTGCGGCTTAAACTGCGCAGAGCTGCCATTGAGGTATCCGGCGACTTCATAAGCCCCCAAGCCGAGCTGCATCCCTCCGGCGAGATCGGGCTGAATAATGAACTCAATGTGCAGGCGCAGCTCAAGCTGGCAACCAATATTTTTTCCGGTGATACCAAAATCGTCGATTATTTGCCCCGCGAAGGCTCATGGGTGGTGCTGCCCGTGGTGATCAGGGGCACACTGGATAGCCCCTCCGTGACGCTCACCGATGAAGGGCTCAGGCATGTCATACAGGAAACCCTGCCGAGGCTCTTGCTGGATATGCTGCAGAAAGAGCGCCCTCCCGCCGAATCTGAAAGCTCTGATGACCGCCGGTAAAGGCGTCGGATTCATGCAGCGCCTGCGGCAGGCTTTTTTCAGGAAGCCGCGACTACAGTATATTTTTCAAGCATCTCACGGGCTGCGGCAAGCACTTTCTCGGGCGTGATACGGGTCATGCAGCGGTGGTCGGTGGGGCAGACGCGCAGGTGGCAGGGGCCGCACTCGACCTGCTCCTGGAGGATGATGGTGTTTTCGAGGTTGCAGTCGGTGTGGCGCGAGTCGGTGGAGCCCATGATGACCACCACGGGCCTGTCAAATGCCACGCCGAAGTGGCGCGGGCCGGTATCGTTGGTAATGAGAAGCGAGCAGCGGCTGATGAGCGCCATGAGCACGTCTAGGGGCACAATGGTGTCGCCCATGTCTACGGGCTTTTCCTGCATGCACCCGATAATGCTGCGGGCTATGGGCAATTCCCCCGGTCCGGGAAGTACAATGATTTTCGCGCCGCACTGTTTAATCAGTTCGTCGCAAACGCGGGCAAAATAGTCCTCCTTCCAGCATTTCGACGAACCGAAGGTCGCGCCGGGGACGATGCAGACTACACAATCGGCAGCGGCTATGCCCCGCTTTGTATAAAAATTGTCAACCCAGCCTCGCGCCTCAGCGCTTGCGCACAGCTCGGTCTTCGTGCTCAGGTCGGCGCACCCCAGAAGCCCGCACAGCCCGAGATCCATTTCCACCTTGTTGACCGGAACGATTCTTCCCTTTTCCCGCTGCGGGTTTTTTGTGTGCGTCAGCAGGAAGCCGCGGCCATTGCGGCTGTAGCCTGCGCGCACCGGTATGCCCGCAAGAAAGAGCAGCTGCGCCGAGCTGAAGGAGCTCGTCATGGCAATGCCCAGATCAAAGCGCCGCTGCCGCAGCATGCGCACAAAGGAGATATAGTTTTTCAGGCCCCGGTGCCGTCCCCTGGGGTCCCACTCTATAATCTCGTCGATGTGGGGAAAGTTTTCAAGCACCTTGCGCAGCGACGGCTTTATAAGCAGGGAAATGCGGGCCTGCGGAAATCGCTTGCGGAGGCTTCGCAGGGCAGGCGTGCACATGACGACATCACCCACCCAGTTGGGGGCCCGGATGAGAATGGAGCGGGGGCTGAGCTCATTCATTTTCAGTCCAGTCGCTGCGCACGCCCATGAACCGGTTGAACTTGATGGCATAGTGCATGTTGCCGGCGGCCTGCTGCCTGCGCGACTCTTCTTCGTCGCGTGACCGAATTGCGTCTTTTGCACTAGACCACGCATCTTTCGGCATTGCCTCGATCTCTGCCACAAGCTCCGCGTAGCGCTCCGCGCAGGGCAGACCCGAGCGGGCGTTCACATACCAGGGGAATGCCCGCGTAACTTTTTCGAGCCACAGGTTTTGCTCCGGCCCGAAGTCAAGGCATGACTCGTCAGTGAAGTTGGACAGCCGGGCCATTTTATCGAAATCGATGCAGCCGCTTTTAAGGCTGATATCGTATGACACGGTATTGGGGAACGGAAAGAAGACCGACCAGCGGAAGCGCCCGGGCTTTGAGTCGGCCAGCAGCTGTATGGTCTCAAGGATCTCTTCCTGTGTCTCCGTGGGAAGGCCGATCATGACGAACGTGGATGAGTGCAGCCCAGCATCTTCGGCAACCGCCAGTGCCCGCCTGATCGCGTCGTTTTTCATGTGCCGGTTCATCACCTCGCGCCGTACGCGCTCGCTGCCGCTTTCGATGCCGAACTTCACGATGGAGCAGCCCGCATCTTTAAGGTTTTCGGCCATTTCGCCGTCAAAAACCTGCACATGGGCATTGACCGTGAAGGGGATGGTCGAGACCTTTTTATATTCTGCACAAAAGCTCCGCAGATAGGTCCGGTCGAAAGTAAACAGATCATCATCGAAAATAAACATGCTGATATGTGTATAGCTGGCCTGCAGATATGTAATCTCGTCGATGACGTCCTTAACAGGATGGTGGCGCACGTAGTGAAGCTTGCCCGCCGCAACGCCAAGATCGTTGCAGTACAGCTCTACTATCTGGTGGTTGAAGCAGTACGAACAGCGGAAGGGGCAGCCGCGTGATGCCATGAGCCCGACCCAGCCGTTTTTCGCATCGATCATTTTCTGAAAGTCAAAAATCGCGTAATCCTTCGGGGGCAGCTCTTCAAGCGGTATGAAGGGGCTGACGCTGTTTTTAAAAATGGTGGTTTCTTTTTTGTAGCAGATATTGGCTACCGTTGCTATATCCCCCCCGGTTTGAAGGGCATGGACATAGTCCCGAAGGGCATATTCGCTTTCTCCGATGAATACGGCATCAAAAAGGCCCGTATCAAGCATTTCAAGCGGCGCCACGGTGGGGTGAATGCCGCCGCAGACAATGGGCGCCTTGCAATGCTTCTTAATCTCGGCGGCCATCTGCAGGGCAAAGCCGGCCTGGTTGGTGACCAGCGAGAATGCTATGAGATCTGGGCTGAATGCGCGCACATCGGCGACGATGCGAGCAAGGTCAAGGGGGTACCCAAGCTGCTCATTCACATTCAGCAGCCCTGTTGTGTGGCCGGCCTGCTTCAGCACAGCCGAGAGATATGCTATGCCGTAATTGAAGCCGATCTGGGCATTGAGATTCGGGTATATGAAAAGTATTTTCATGGCGAACAGCTCTGTTTTTATACGTGGTTCTTTATATACACCACAAGGCCAGCCGTGTCCAGCGCCAGAGGCACAGAACACCCCTTGTGCTCAGGCCTGTAATCTGCGGGCCAGGCGGGTGTGGCGAAGCCTCGTCGCATCGTTTTTTACAGCCATGGCCAGAGCTTTTTTTGTGCCCACAAGCACTACCAAGCGCCTGCCCCGCGTGATCGCGGTATAGAGTAGATTGCGCTGCAGCATCATGTAGTGCTGCGTGTGCACAGGGATGATCACCGCGGGAAATTCAGACCCCTGCGCTTTGTGAACCGACACGGCATAGGCCGGATCAAGCTCGTCAAGCTCGGCAAATTCGTAGACGATCAGCCTGCCGTCAAATGATATGATGAGTTGCTGCTTCTTCGTGTCGGCCGAGATAATTCTTCCCATATCGCCGTTGAACACGTCTTTGTCGTAATTGTTTTTAATTTGCATGACCTTGTCGCGCAGGCGGAAGCCGAAGCCCCCGCGGGTGGCGACAGGTTCACCCGGATTCAGGGCATTCTGCAGCTCAAGGTTCAGCCGCTCAACGCCGATAGCGCCGCGGTACATCGGGCAGAGCACTTGGATATCGTCCACCGGATCAAGGCCGAAGCGTGACGGGATGCGACGTGCTGCAAGATCTAGAATAATTTGAAGCACGGCCTCGGGATCATTTTTTTCAATAAAGTAGAAGTCTTCAAGCCTGTCTGATCCGGAGGCAAAATCCGGCAAGCGGCCGCTGTTGACGGCATGGGCGCTGGTGATGATGCAGCTTTCGCGGGCCTGGCGAAAAATTTCCGTGAGCGTAACCACGCGAAGGGCTCCGGATGCGATGATGTCCTGCAGCACGCTGCCCGGCCCGACTGAGGGCAGCTGGTTGATATCGCCCACAAGGATAAGCGCGGCCTGGGGCGGTACGGCCTTGAGCAGGTGATACATGAGCGGCGCATCAATCATGGAGGCCTCATCGATGATGAGGGCGTCGCAGACAAGAGGGTCGAATTCGTTTTTTTCAAAACTACCGCTTTGCGGGTTATACTTAAGCAGGCGATGAATCGTTTTTGCCTCGACACCCGTAGTTTCCGTCATGCGCTTTGCCGCGCGACCCGTGGGCGCGGCCAGGAGCACTGCGGCATGCCTGCGGTTGAAAAGCTCCAGAATGGCCCGGATGATGGTGGTTTTGCCCGTTCCCGGACCGCCGGTGATGACAAGGGCCTTTTCTCCGGCGGCAAGGGCAACAGCCGTGCGTTGCAGGGGCGCCAGCTGCAGGTGCAGCGCTTTCTGCAGCGTGTCGATGAGGGCATCGGGGTTTTTGACATGCCGTGAGGCGGTGCCTGCCGTCAGCGCCAGGAGCCGCGTGGCGATACCTGTTTCACAGGCATAGAGGGCAGCGCCGTACACCCAGGCGCCTTCGCGCGACACGGCATCAACAACGATTGTTCTCAGACCTGCAAGCCTGTCAACGGCCGCTTCAACCGCCACAAGCTCCACGTGCAGAAGTCCGGCGCAGTATGCCGCAAGCTCCCGGCGGGGATAGCAGAGATGCCCCTCGTCTGAAAATTGCTGCAGCCCGTAGAGCACCCCGGCTGCGATGCGCTGCGGCGAGTCATGCGGCAGGCCCAGTTTTTGGGCGATGGCATCGGAGGTGAGAAAGCCGATGCCGGCGACATCGGCGGCCATGCGATAGGGGTTATCCCGGATGACCTGCATGGCGGCGGTGCCGTACTGCTTGTATATTTTCGCGGCATGGCCGGCGCCCACGTCGTGGCTCTGCAGAAAAAGCATGAGATCGCGTATGCCATGCTGCTCGCGCCAGGCCTGGCTTATCGTGGCGATGCGCGACGGGCCGATGCCCTCAACCTCGCACAATCGCTGCGGGGTAGAGCCGATTATATCAAGCGTCGCCGTGCCGAAGCGCCCGACAATCCGCTCCGCCATGACCGGGCCGATGCCCTTGATGAGGCCTGAGCCCAGATATTTTTCAATGCCCTGCAGTGTTGCGGGCATAACCGCTTCACAGCTTTCCACCTTAAACTGCCTGCCAAAGCGCGGATGCGTTATCCACTGCCCCTGCAGCTTAAGCTGCTCGCCGCTGCGGGCAGATGGCATGCTGCCGACCGCAGTCACCGGCCCGTCTTGCCCCTGAACTTTAAGCCTGCAAACGGTGTAGCCATTCTCGGGATTTGCATAGACAATCTGCTCAAGCTCTCCTGTAATCGTGTCAGTCATGGCTGTTTGTATGCTGAAAATTTTTACAACAATAAAAAAACAATAAAAACATTGCCAATTTCGTCAGATGTCTTATAATTTGTCAATAAAAAATGCCATGTCATTTTTTGATATGAGAGCGTGTTCCGGCTGAGGTCTTTTAAACAAGTTTTTTAAGGGATACAGGTAATGTCTAAAGCATATAAATTTTGTGCGATTCTGGTTCTCCTATGCTGCGCTGCGGTTCCGCAGACGGCGCAGGGCAAGGTGTATATTGATATTTATAACCCGTCATCGCGCAGCCTGCCCATCGTCATCCCGCCGTTCAGCTCAGGCGGCGATTTCGACCGTGAAGGCATAGCCTCCAAGGCCGCCCAGATAATCGGCGACGACCTTGATTTTTCCGGTGTTTTCAGGGCTGTTGACCCGAGTGCTGCGGGCGTTGCGCTGGTAGAGGGCGGCAGGCCCAAGTGGGACAAGATAGCCATGCTCGGCGCTGAAGCCGTCATCGTTGGAGCTATGACGATCAACGCCGACAGAATCGTGCTTGAACTACGGCTGTATGACGCGGTGCAGCAAAAAGAAATTGCGGCCAAGAAATATGACGGCCTGGTTGAAGATTACCGTCTGATTGCGCACAAATTTGCAAATGAGGTGTTTAAAACCCTGACCGGCGCCCGTGGCGTGTTTGATGCAAAGCTGGCGTATGTCAAAAGCGATCTGCCCAATAAGGAAATATGTATTTCCGATTACGATGGCGCCGGCGCCCGGCAGCTCACAAACTATCGTTCACTAAGCCTCGGCCCTGCGTGGTCGCATGACGGCAGGCAGCTTGCATTTACTTCATATAAAGACGGAAACCCGAATCTCTATGTTCTAGGGGTTGAAATGTATCGCGGCGTGGCAAAAGGACCGGCCAAGCTGGTATCAAAAAAGAAAGGCGTAAATATTACGCCGTCATGGTCTCCCGATGATACAAGAATTGCCTTGACATTAAATTTGAATAACGGTAATTCTGAAATCTATATACATACGCTTGCTACTGCCGCTCTTGAGCGGGTAACAAATGACTGGGCCACGGACGTGTCGCCGGACTGGTCGCCCGATGGCAAAATGATAACGTGGGTGTCGGACCGCACCGGGGGGCCGCAAATTTATACGGTTAACCTTTCCTCGGGGCGCATTAAGCGTATCAGCTTCAATGAAAGCAGCTACAACACCTCTCCTGCATGGTCTCCCCGCGGCGACAGGATAGCCTATGTCGGGCAGGTCGGCGGGAGGTTTAACATTTTCATAGCGAGTACCGACGGCCAGTATCAGAAGCAGATCACCAGCGGGCAGGGCAATAACGAAGACCCCGCCTGGTCGCCTGACGGCAGGTATCTCGCGTTCAGCTCAAGCAGGACCGGTCAAAAAGAAATATATATTATGCGCGCCGACGGCATAGGCGCAAAAAGAATAACCTTTGGAAAAGGCGCTAAAACCGAGCCGGCATGGTCGCCCAGCCTGTCCAATCAATAATTTTATTTTTATTATTATTTTCTACTAACAACCTAAGACAAGGGAGAAAGAAAAGATGAAGCATTACCAGAGACTGTTGATGAATGTTGCATGTGCCGTAGCGCTTGTTTTCTGCTTTGCATGCGCCAAGAAGGTCAAACAAGAGGCGATCGAGATCCCTGCCGAGAATGAACTGAACGCCAATGAATTCCAGGACATCACCGATCCGGCAATCAAGGCCATTTTCCAGGACCTTCGCTTTGACTATGACCGGTTCGTATTGAAGCCCGAGGCAAAGAAGACCCTGACCAACATCGCCGGCTGGCTGAAGCAGAACACGGGCCGCAGAGTGCTTGTTGAAGGCCATTGCGATGCCCGCGGCACTGCCGAGTACAACCTTGCACTGGGCGAGCGGCGCGCCAACAGCGCCAAAACGTTCCTTATCGAGCAGGGAGTTCCCGAGAAAAATATAGCCACCATCAGCTATGGCAAGGAACGGCCCACCTGCGAAGAAGCGGGCGAATCCTGCTATTCAAAGAACAGAAGAGACCATTTCCTACTGAGCAAGTAAGTTGCTCGCCGGCATCTCTCCGGCCTTCGGGCCGGAGAGATGCTTTATTTGACTGTGAACCGTCAGACAGACAGAAAAAACGCCATGAAATCATATCGTTTTTTTATACTTGCGGCATTGTTGGTTCTGCCGTCCTGCGCGCAGAATCTTCAGAGCCAGGTCGAGGACCAGGGCAGGGCAATTACGATACTGCAGCGCAAAAACCAAGAGCTTGACCGGTCAATGCGCAGGCTTCGAGACGACTATGAAAACGACATGGAAAAGCTGCGCCATGACATGAAAACGATGCGCAGCAGCACCCAGCACACTGCTGGCGGCCTGGATGCTCAAGGGGCCGATGCAGCAGGGCAGCAGGGCGAAACCGTAGAAAGTGTTCCCGGCGGGCCAGATTCCGCTTCACCTGGCGCCCGCCCGGCGCGTCTGGCTGCGCCTGCCGCCGTAACCGACAAGGACATGTATAATCAGGCATATGCTCTTTTCACCGGCGGTGAGTATGAAAAAGCCCGCAAAATGTTCAATGATTTTTTAAAAACGCATCCCGGCAGTCAGCTTGTGAGCAGCGCACAGTACTGGATCGCAAGCACGTATTTCAAAGAAAAGAAAAACGAGGAGGCAATTTCTGCCTGTGACGATGTCATCAAAAAATATCCCCAGGGGAATAAAACCCCGGACGCCTATTACCTCCAGGCACTTGCCTTCTGCGAGATAAAAGACGCAACAACTGCGCAGATTATTCTTGAAGACCTCATCCAAAAATATCCTGACTCCGAGGCGGCCACTGCGGGCAAACAGAAATATGAGGAGCTGAAAAGTAAAAACTGACCATGCCGGCCAGCCTGCCCATGCATCGCTCCACCATTGCAAAGCCTTTCATGTGTTCGCGTTTCAACCTTGCTGCGTCAAATCGATTGTCAAAATCCGTCATTTCGCCTATACTGCTTGCCTTCTGCGGCAGGCAGCTGCTTATTACAAAGGAGAATCACGAGATGAAAGTACCACTACTGGATCTGAAGGGGCAATATCATTCGATTAAGGCTGAGATGTTGCCGGTGCTTATCGAGGTGATCGAGTCGCAGCTCTTCATCCTGGGGCCGAATGTTGAAAAGCTCGAACAGCAGATCGCCTGTTATTGTGGCGCTGCGCATGCCGTGGGCGTTACCTCGGGCTCTGATGCGCTGCTGCTGGCCCTTATGGCTCTGGACATTAAGCCCGGCGATAAAGTCATCACGACACCCTACACGTTTTTCGCAACGGCAGGCTCAATCTGCCGGGTGGGCGCTGAGCCGCTTTTTGTCGACATTCATCCCGATACCTTCAACATTAATCCTGAGAAAATACGGGAGCTTCTTAAACGTTTGCCCGCCGGCGAGCGATCGCGCGTCAAGGCTGTCATGCCCGTGCATCTGTACGGGCAGTGCGCCGACATGACGGAGATTATGGCGATTGCGCACGAGTATGATCTGAAAGTCATCGAGGATGCGGCGCAGGCGCTTGGCGCTTCCTGCACAATCGGCGGCCGGGAACGCAAGTCCTGCTCCATGGGTGATTTCGGCTGCATATCATTTTTCCCGTCAAAAAACCTCGGGTGCTTCGGCGACGGCGGCATGGTGACCGCCCATGACGAGCAGCTTGCCAAAAAGCTCAAAAGCCTTCGGATGCACGGCCAGACCCATACGTATCATCACCAGTATATCGGCATGAACGGCAGGCTTGACGCCTTGCAGGCTGCGGTGCTGCTGGTGAAGCTGCCGCATCTGGACGCATGGGCACAGGGCCGCCGGGAAAACGCTTCCCTTTATGAAAAGTTGTTTTCGAAGGCCGGCCTGCTGGAGGATATTACGCCTCCTGTGCGCCGCCCGGACTGCATCCATGTGTATAACCAGTTTGTCATCCGCGCCCGCAGCCGTGACGCATTGAAGGACCATCTCGACAAGAACGGCATCGGCTCGGCGATCTACTATCCGCTGTGCCTGCATCTTCAGGACTGCTTCAAGTTTCTCGGCGGCAAACAGGGCGATTACCCCGAGGCGGAAAAAGCCTCGCAGGAGACGCTGGCGCTGCCGGTCTTCCCCGAGCTGAGCAGCTCACAGATAGAATACGTGGTCGAGCAGATCGCGGCGTTTTACAAGAAGCAATAAATTTTCAGTAACAATAACAAAAAAAACCCGCCGTTCATGGCGGGCTTTTTTTATTGGCGTACACCTGATTTGCTACTGCTTCTTTTCAGGCGTCCAAATCTGCACGGCGTGATAGCCCTTTTCCTTGAAAGAGCGGTTGAGAATTACGATGCGCTCGGGGGTGACCCTGGTGATGATTTTTTTGCCTTTTATCATATTGACCATGTCTTCAAGAGGCGGGGGCTGTACCGATGTCGGAACGGGCGGCTGCATCGTAGGCAGATATATCTTTGCGCCTTCTGTGAACTCGGGGGTATCGCCGCTCAGCAGTTTTGCCTTCCCAACGATCTGCACGCCAAGGGCGCCGCCGAAATAGTCATAGTCCGTGCGGTGCCGCACATAGGCCATGGATATGTTCTCGTTTGAATGCATCTGGAAAAGTTTTTCGGTCTGCTTTTCCGAGATGGCATAAAACGTAAACGTTTTGGGGTCTAATACGAATTCGATTACTGTGGCAAGCGGCCTGTTGTCAAAGGCGGTCGCCAGAACGAAAATTTCGCGATAGTCGCCTCGGCCTTTGAGCGCCTCTGCAATAGCTGCCTCAATTTCTTTACGGGGCATGGTGCCCTTCGTGCTTTTTTTCATTGCCATGGTTGCCGAGGTGTAAGCATCGACGCCATCATAGCTGTGGCAATCGATACACTTCATGCTTTCATCATAAACTCCGTGATGAGGCGGCTTTGCGGTGGGGGTCACGTAGAGCCATTTGGGCCCGCCTTTTTCCCACTTCTCTGCTGCAAACGCACCTGCCTGCAACAGCACGGCCGCGGCAAAGGCAGCCAGAACAACCAGTGTTTTTTTCATACTCAATTCCTCCAAAAAATAAGGTAAAAAATAGTAGTCTGTTTGCTTACTAAGTATAGGGAAAATACAGGGCCTTGTCAAATACCGGCTTGCAGCGCCTGCATAGAAAAAAACAAGCAGTATAAAAATTTGCGTACAAAAAAATACAAACACTAAAGATTAAAAATTGTTTTCCGAAATACTACTTTATGGTTTCGTCGTGATTGGCAAAAACAGCATTTCCTAAGGCATTCAAAAGAGATAAGCGCATGCTTGAGCGAGAAAGCCCCTTGACACCCGAGCTGAAAAATGCTTATAATGGCTGCGATCGGGGCGTAGCGCAGCCTGGTAGCGCACTTGAATGGGGTTCAAGTGGTCGCTGGTTCAAATCCAGTCGCCCCGACCATTTTTTTTATACTGCACCGTGCAGGCATCCGCATATTATGGTCGGCGCACCACGCCACATTAAATTAAACAAACAGCCCCTAGCTAAGTTTTTTTTCATTTTTCTCCTGATTTCCCTTACCTGCTCGCTATCAGCCTGCTCGCTGTTCAAAGCAGCATCCGTTGAAAAGCAGGGCCCGTCCGCTGAAGACTGCGCTTTTTACAGCGCATATTCAAAGAAGTTCGGCATCCGGTTTACCGGTACTGAAAATAAGCAGCTCATCAAGGCCATTGATGGATGGATGGGGGCTCCGTACCGCATGGGAGGGTGTGCGAAAAGCGGCATCGACTGCTCCTGCTTTGTGCAGACGATTTATGCGGACGTTTACGGCATCACCCTCAGGCGGTCGTCAAGCGAAATGTTCGGCGATGTGCGCACGGTAGCGGCAAAAGACTTGAAGGAGGGGGACCTGCTGTTTCTCAAAAAGCCCGGCAAAAAGATTTCTCATGTGGGGATTTACCTGAAGGACAAAAAGTTCGTGCACGTTACCACGGCCCGCGGCGTAGGCATCAGCAACCTGCAGGCAGAGTATTATCAGAAATATTTTTATGCTGGCGGTCGTGTTGCACGAAACGGGCGTGAAAACCATCAGCAACCTGCAGCATGGGCCGCGACCAAGGCTGTGACATCTCGTTGAAAAGCGCGGCATGATCAAATACGGCATCACCGCCATTGCAGGGGTTCTCCTTCTGGTGAACGCGCACATCTGCCACGGCCTTGACGTTGGCGATGCGGCAAAGGATTTCGCGCTGCAGGATGCCCGTGGCGACATGGCTACGCTTCGTCAGCTTATGCAGGGACATGATGCCACCGTTCTGGAGTTTCTTTCAATTTACTGCGACGCGTGCAAAAAAAAGGTTCCCCAGCTCAATGCGCTTTCTCAGAAATACGGCTCCGGCAGGCTGCGCGTCATAGCGGTTGCACTGGCCAACGAGCAGCCCGAGGTGTCTACCGCCATGAGCGAGTGGGGCGTGACATACAGCTTTCTGGCCGACCCTGAGAAAACTACATTTTACCTCTATGGTATTCACAAAGTCCCTCGGTTTTTTGTCATTGACCGGAACGGCACCATCAGATACAGCGGCAATGCCGATGATTTTTCGGATTTTGAAAAAACCATCGGAAATATGCTGTCGCAGACAACGGCCCGAAAGCCTTTGCAGCCGGGCGATGACGCACCGCCTCTGAAGCTTGCAGACGATCACGGCAAAACCCTTGAACTGGGTTTTGCAGGCAGTCAGCAAATAACGGTTCTCGGTTTTTTCACTGCGGCTGACAGGGCGAATAAAGAACAGGCTGCCCTGCTGTCTCAGATGAATGACAAGCATCAAAGCGCGGGCATACGGGTGTACGGCATTGCAGCAGGAAGTCTCAAGGATGACATGGCTGCATTTAAAAAGGCGGCTGTGCCTGCCTTCCCCCTGCTTGCCGATACAAGCGGCGCTGCAACGGGGCCGTACGGCATCGGCGCCGAGCCGGAAATCGTGCTGATCGGCGCGACCGGCCATGTCACCGTACGGAATGCCCCCCGGACCTATGACGAGCTGGCCAAGCTGCTTGCAGTGCCGGAGCCGGAAACCTCAGCGGCATCAGCCGGGCAGCAGATCATGGAGGCCCTTAAGCGGGCCATGCCCGAAGCCCGTTCTATTGCACCGGTCACGCTCCCGGAGGGGACGATTTACGTCGGCACCGATGCCGAGGGCAGAAAAACATATGCCCGCGTCGTCAAGAAAGATATTCTCTGCGAGGTCTGCACCGACGTCGAGTTTATCGTAACGCTTGACCAGAACGGACGGTACCGCTCCCTTGTGCTGGTGCTGCCGTTTGAAGTGTATGGCAAACAGGTTGATGCCACGAAATTTCTGCACCAGTTCGTGGGCCGCTCCTGCCGCGAGAAGCTGGCTGCGGGCACCAACGCAGACATCATATCGGGTGCCACAAAATCAAGCCTGAAGCTTATTGAAGGATTGAATGAGACGGAAAAAACTTTTGCCAAATTCCAGGCCGACCCATCCTTTGACAGCACTTTCAAGCAAAGTGTCTGCTTTCAGGCCCAGGCTGAGCTGGAGCTTGCGCTGCATCTGTATCTGCGTGAGCATGCAAAGGCTGCCAAAGACATTTCAATAAACGATCTGGCATCCTACAGCCCTGAAGGGAAGATGCCCGCATGCCCCTCGTCGGGCGCCTATAAGGTGACCATACTCAATGGCATACCGCGGGTCATGTGCACCGTGCACGGTATCGACCCGCAATCTTCGATGATTCATTAGGAGGAATTTTTCTATGTTCCGTTCGCGTTGCATACTAGGCACAGCATGCGGCATCGCCGTCAGTATTGTGCTGTGGGCGCTTGCTGCGCATGCCTGGGCTGCTGCAGAAAAAACACTTCGTTTTACCATGTATGAAACAGCCCTGGGCTCAGTCGACAATGGAACGCTTAACCCGCTCAGAACCTATAATTTCCTGTATTTTACCCTCCAGCATCAGATATTTGAAACGCTGGTCTCCGTTGATTTCAATACGCAGCAAATCCGGCCGGTGCTGGCCGAGAAATGGGAGATAACCAAACAGAAAACTATCAGGTTTTATCTCCGGCGGGGGGTGCATTTTCATAATGGCGAAGACTTCACTGCAGCCAGCGTGAAATTTTCCATTGATCTCATGAAAGATCCGAGAAATAAATTCGCCGGACGATTTTTCCTGGATACCGTAGCGGCGGTGCAGGTCATTGACGACTATACGGTCGAATTTGTCCTGCATGGCCCCGATGCTCTGCTGCTGAGAAAGCTTGCCGCCATCGGTTTTATCTTCCCACGGAAATACTGCGAGCGGGTCGGCGATGAGTATTTCTCCCGCTATCCCGTGGGAACCGGGCCGTTCCGATTTTTTTATTTCACCTCACCGGCAGGCGGCGGCAGGGAAATACATTTTGTCGCAAACGAGGATTACTGGGGCGGTGCCGCGGCGCTGCAGGAGCTGGTATACTGCTTTGTGCCCAAAGAGCGGCAGTGGCAGGCGCTTGATTCGGGCACCATAGATATGCTGATTACGCAGATCCCCCGGCCGTCCGCACTGCCCGGAAATGCCGCGCTCAGCATATTCACGGAGCGCCCGCTCAGGAATTCCGTCTGCCTGCTGAACATCGACAAGCCGGGCCCGCTGCAGGATATACGGGTGCGCAAAGCCATCGAGCATGCGGTGAACCGCGGCGATATTATCGCACGCGCGCTGCACGGCTATGCGAAACCGCTGTATACGATTGCGCCGAAAGGCTCGCTTGCCTACAGCCCGGGGAAGCCTCTGTATACAGAAGACACATCAACGGCGCTGAGTCTGCTCAAGCAGGCGGGTTTTACTGCGGGATGCACCCTTTCGGTTATGGCAAGCAATGTCGAGCCGGCGGTGTCCGTTGTGAATGTCCTGAAAGCCCAGCTTGCCGGCTGCGGCATAAAGCTTGAGCCGCATTTTCTCAGCAGGGACGACATCATCAAGGAAATCGTTACGCCGAAGCTCATGGGCCAGACACAGCCCGCCTCCTATGACATGTGGGTGATAAACGGCTGGCCGGATATCTTCGGTGCAACGGCGCATTTCTATTTTCTTTTTCTCCATTCAGGGGGCATGTTCAATATCGGCGCGCACATGAATGCCGACTCTCCTATTGACGTGCTGTATGCCAAAGCCCTTGAGGCCCGGGACGACAAAGAACTTGCCGACCGGCTCCAGCAGCTTGACCGTGTGATCCTTCAGGATGCCGTTGCCATTCCGCTGTATCAGGCCGAGCTTATGTACGGCATGAAAAAAAACGTGCGTTTCAAACCCGGCCTGAATGACCTGCCTCTAAGCTTTAAGCAGTGCATCGTGCAGTAGAACGTTTTTATACTGCAAACAACCCGATCTGGCTTCAGCGCCTGCTTCAGCTGGCCTTCCAACACGATGGTTCTGAGCCACGATAGTTGCGCAGATGAAGGGATAATTATGAAATCTGAAAAGACAATTGCAAAACTGGCTGCGGGAGAATCCGTTCGGATTGCGGCGCTGGGAGACTCGCTCACCTACGGCTGGATGGTTGAGAAAGGCTATATCGATTTCCTGCAGGAGATGCTGAAAGCGAAATATCCGGCAGCAACTATACTTTTTATAAACAGGGGCATACCCGGCGATACGACCGAAGGCGGGCTGCGGCGGCTGAAAGATCAGGTGATCGATGCACAGCCCGATCTCGTATTTGTGCAGTTTGGTCTAAACGATGCGTTTTCCGGCTGCCCGGTGGCGCAGTATGAAAGCACTATCTCCCGTATTATTGACCGGCTGCAGCAAGAAACCGCAGCAGAGGTGCTGCTGCTCACCTCGGTGGCCCTTGCCGACCCGCATGAAGACAGCATGGCTCTGCAGTATTATGAACGCCTTGAGCAGGTGGCCCGGCAGCGCTCTGTGCCTATTGCGCGGGTGCATGCTTACTGGAAAGAAAAAACCGGCGGCAGCCATGACGGGCTTTTGCAGGCCGATCTCGTGCACCCAACATCTGCTGGCTACCGCCTTATGGCCGAGGCCATCATGCAGGTGCTGCAATAATTTTTATGACGACGAAAACATCAGACGGGACGCAAATTGACAGGCTCTGTGGCGACTATGTGATCTATCAGCCGCAGGACGGACAGCGCTATACAACCGATGACATGCTGGTCGGCTGGCTGGCGGTGCGCGAGCTGCGCCAGCGGGGCTGCGCGCCGGCATCGTTTCTTGATCTGGGCTCGGGATTGTGCTCGGTGCCCATGATCCTCTTATGGGCATTTCCCGCCCTGTGCGGCGCGGGCATTGAGATCAGCCCGAGCCGCTGCAGACTCGGCAAAATGTCGCTTGCTGAAAACGGCCTTGCCGAACGCTTTCAGCTCATGCACGATGACCTGCGCGATCTGAGGCTTACCAAACGCTTCGGGCTTGTCACATCATCGCCTCCCTATTATGAGCGGCATGAAGGCCCGGTAAGCCCCAATCCAGATAAGGCCGGCGTGCGCTTTGAACTGCAGGGCAGCATTGATAACTACTGCAGGACTGCGGCTGAGCATCTCGAACAGGGCGGCATTTTTGCCACGGTGTATCCGTTTCAATACCGCCAGCGCGCGCTTAATGCCGCGTGCGACTGCGGCCTGAGCCTCGAGCGCGAGGTGCGGGCAGTACCGCGGCAGGGCAAGCCGCCGCTGCTATCGCTGTTTGTCCTGAGCCTGCAAGGGCCGGGTGCCGCTAAACAGGAAGAACTTGTCATTCGCGGCGCGGATCACCTGTTTACGCAAGCTTTCCGCCGGGCCCGGCAGGAGGTGGGCTTCCCCGACAAACTCAAGTGAGGGCTGCAATAAGTGTCTGCGAATCGAAATCCAGATTGCACATTAATATCCGCAGTGTGGAATTTTATTGCAGTAACCAATGGCACAAAATGTGGGTCTGCGGTTTTGGGGGCTGCCTTCGATGCTGATCAAAAATATCTTGTGGCGCGGCAGGTTGATAAATGGTGTTATGCCAATCTGGAAGTCTGTTGTGTGTGCACCTCTCACGGGAAGCCTTGATTTCTCAAATTACAAATAGACCTCAAAGGGGTAATCAGGGTCGGCGCGGTCATATGTAGGGATTTGTTCGTCTGCATAATAGTCTGCTGGCGGCGATTTGATCTTTGGCGGCGGGCGTTTTTGCGTCTCCCACAGCCCCATATGCTGCAACAATATGGAGAAAACGGGGCAGGAAAAGCAAAGGTGTGTGTGAAAAATGCCGGGGGCAGGCAGCTTTAAAGCTCACGTGGTGTGAGTGCAGCCCGAATGCGCCTTGTACAACGATAGAGCCCGCAGATTCCCCAAACTGTCATCGCCGATGCTATCGTTGCACATTGCCGGCCTGGAGCAGCTCCATTGCACGATTCGCCTGTTCGTCGGCTTTCGCGGTCTCCCCGAGCGCATAAAGAGCCTGCGCATACATTTGACGAATCCTGCCGCTGAAGGCGGCCAGGCCCGCCTCATGATTCTCCGGAGCACGGTGATGGGGCTTTAATCCCAGTTCGCTGACCACGGGCGGTTCGTACTGCAAATACTCCGCGAGAAGTCGGGCGACTCGCCTGCTGTCGCCCCTGCTGCCGGAAGCTTCCACCTCGGGGCGGTAGTAAGCTGTCCAGGCGGACGTATAATCAGCTCGACGTATAAGGCTCATGCCTGCGGGAAGGGGGCGGGCCGTCCAGAGCGAAAGCATGGCAAGGGCCGCAAGGCAAAGCGCCGCCGGGCGCCAGTTCTTCGTCCGGAGCCAAGAGGCCACGCTCGCCAGAGTGAGCGCGGCAAAGGGGATCAGCGCGGCCACGAGAGGCGCACGGAAGCGCGAGAGCACATTAAAGAGGATCAGGGGAAGCAGGCTCGTCAGCACAAGGGCGTACAGAATCCCACAGCCGCCATGCTTGCGAGCCGCGAGAAAGAGCCCGACGATTCCCAGGGGCGCCAGAACAAGAAACGTCACGGGAAGAAATCTCAGTACCGCCGAGTGCAGGCGGTAATAGTAGAAATTCTTGTTGTTGGGCTTTTCATACCAGAACCAGGCCCAGGAGAGCTTGCTCCAGAGCAGGCGCAGGTAGCTGCCGGGGCTGTCGTGAGTCCTGAGCGTCTCCAGGACTGCGGCCAAAGGCCGATTGCCGCTTTCGGCAAGGATACGGGGGGCGAGGGCGTAGCTGATGAAAAAGGGCTCGGAGGGATCATAGTCAGCGGTGTTGTTGCAAATGAAGGCCATGGTACCCACGCTTGAGGTTGTGAGCGGCGGCGCCCCTACCGCAATGTTTCTTGCAACCGCCGGAGCAAGGCAGAGGGTGATTCCCAAAATCATGGAAATAAGGAGTGCCGGAATTTTCGCAGGCGTTTTCCTCAGGGTATGCGCAAGAAGCGCAGCGGCAAAAATCCCGAACGGCGCGAAGGTGCTGTTGAGAAGAAGCCCGAGCCCAAGGACGAGCCCAACCATGAACCACCGGCTTGCCCGCGGCTTTTCAAGGGCAGGGCCGGTTATGACAACAAGCAGGAGCCCAAGAAAGGTGATGACCGCAGTGCGCAGGAGCACCATTTCATAAAACAGCAGGGGCCCGCAAAGCACGGCAAGAAGCCCGGCGAGCGCACCGGCGCCGTGGCCAAAATGGCGGCGGGCGATCAGGTAGATCAGGACGTTGCCCAAGGCCCCAAGCAGGAGCTGCCAGGCAAAAACCCATCGGGCGTCTTCTCCCAGCGACTTGTAGGTTAAGGCAACCAGATAGGCATACAGCGGCTCTTGGTGAAATTGCTTCCCCCCATACCACTGGGCCCAGAGGGCTTTGCCCGCATCGGTGGGCTGCCCGTCAGGGCCGGTTGCGCCGGCAAGCCGCGCAGCCTCATCAGGCCGCTCGCGCAGGTATGCTTCGGCCAGGGCTCGATGCCAGCCCAAATACGGATGCAGAGCTTTGTCGGTCAGCCAGTCGCCGGCAGCAATGTCGCGTGCCCAGGCGTCGAAGAAGTACATGTCCGTTTCAGGCCATCGGTGCTGCCACACGCAAGGGCCGCGGTTGAGCTCAAGAAACGTTGCCGCCCGGAGAGCGAGCGACACCGCCAGGATGGCCAGAACGATCCACCGCGAGTTGTGAGCAAGCCATGCTTCCAGGGATCGCGGAGTCGGTGGCTTTGCAGCCTGTTTTTTGGGTTTAGTCTTTTGCGGCTTCAATTGATAGCTGCCCTTGACGTGTGAAAACAAGACACTGGGGGGTTTTGAAAAACCTTGACACATCATTCTGAGCGACTGATAGGAAATCGCTTTGGGATGGGGTGAATATAGGTGTGTAACGGTTGTGTGTCAAGGCAAATACCAGACAACAGGGAGTCCCTGGGGGCGGTCGCTGGCCATAATTGGTGGGCGGGGGAAATTAAACAAAAAGATACTGGTTGCACCCCCCCCCAGGCAGCTGTATAGACTGGAGACATGGGTAACAGGTGTTCGGGGACATAGGTAACACTATTAACGGTTCAAGTTGTTTCAGTCAAATCTATTGTGGTGATATGATGAGCATAGAAAAAC
>Ga0209777_10000838_pt1 | contig 47631 bp, 60 predicted proteins | sample FrelakmetHBP12HB_FD_187147 | JGI IMG/M metagenome (GOLD analysis project Ga0209777, IMG submission 187147) | Freshwater lake sediment microbial communities from the University of Notre Dame, USA, for methane emissions studies -HBP12 HB (SPAdes)... | ecosystem: Environmental > Aquatic >... | reverse complement strand
CACCCGGTGATGCTGACCACGTCGCTGCTAGACACGCCGCCGCCAGTGGCCCCCACCGTCCATGAGCCGTCGTTGTTGTTGGTCACACCAGCACCCGCACCAGCCACAAGGCCGGTCGCCCACGGCGCGTTGGTAATGAGCGTATAGGGCAGACTCGGAATCACTGTCAGCCACGGCGCGTTGCTTATCGCCGTGTAAGACCACGCTGTCGGCCAGCCACCGGCGGCAGTCGTAGCGTTCGAGACCGCCGAAGTGATTGCCGAGCCGGGCCATGAGGTCGGCCAGCCGCCAGCGGCCGAGGTCGCGTTGCTGACGGCGCTGGTAATGGCGGAGCCTGCCCACAAAGTCGGCCAACCGGAAGTCGCATGATCCGCATTAGTGGAATGTGTTGCCTCCTGCGCATTTGTGGCATATAACGCATTTGTAGCATAGCTGCTGTTTGTTGCATATCTCGCATTAGTCGCGTAACCAGCATTGGTTGAATAACCGGCATTGGTCGCATACGTTGCATTGGACGCAGACATGGCATTTGACGCTAATGCCGCGACACCCGCATTTGTGGCATAAGCTGAAGTTGTAGAAACTGTCGGGGGATTATATCCGCCATCAGCCCATGTAAAAATGGCTAACCCGATGACCAGGGTTAGCCCAACGAGCAAACCGAAACTGTACTTTTTCATGTTACCCTCATATATCTTGGACTGATAAAGTCCCGCCACCCGCACTGGAAATCGCATAAATCGCATCCTGGATATTATTCGGCGCTGTGATGTTAAATGTACCGTTGGTTTGCAAAACCGTAGAACCCACTCCCGCCGTCGGCGCGGATCCAATCGCGATGCTTATTATGGTAGCGCCGGTATTAACCGCATTAAAGGTTTTACGTGGGCCAGGCATAATATGCTGCCAGACGGTCCCGCCATTTGCTTCAGCAGTTATCGCGCCACCCGTAACTGTCGGTTCTACCAGACTGGCGCCGGCAACTACCACCCAAAACAACGAACGGTTGCTATTCCTGACAATCTCGCCCTGAACATAGGTGCGCGCCGACCAGGGCATGGCGTCTAAAAGGTTGCGTGGCGGCGCCACCATAATTGCCGCCGTTGTAATGGTGTGAACGTATGCTTGCATGGTTCGCCTCTTTCCGGTCCGCCTTAAAAGAAAACCGGGAGCGAGAGGAAGGAAGACCAGGACCTCCCGCCCCCGGTAGCGAACACCGCCCGTCAAGGAATCTGAAAGGCCGGCACAACAAAATTGGTTGCGCCAATTGATATGCAAAACCAGACGGGATTTGTGGCAGCACCCGAGACGGCCGTTGGAAGCGTCGTGAATGCATTGGTTGCAACCGCACTAGCCGCGGCAACCATACAGTTCGTCTTGAGCGCAATCGCGTTGGTGCGCGTGCCGGCATTGATCCCGATCAACGCCGTTAGGTTGCTGCTTGTCAGCGTATTCGGAATCACAGAATTACTGTAACCAGCCGCCAGTTCCGTTACCCCGCTGGCGTTTACCGTGAACAGGCCGCTCATGGTTTTAACCAGCATATTGCTGTCCGTTTGGCCAACAATCATCTGTCCGCTGGTTCCAATAGGACCGTTCTTTGAACGCAATCGGGAATTTCCAAAATCAAGAAAATGCGTTCCCGCATACTGGTTTCGGATACCGATCGTCACCTTGATCACATACACCGACCCGTCCGTGGCGTCAGTCAGCGTGGCGTCATAGGTCCCGTACTGGTTCGTCGGCCAGTAGGACGGGAAGTTTGACGTGTACGCCGTGAACGTTACGTTGGTCGTTGCATTCGTGTTGGCTGTCGCGGCTTCCTGCACGCAACTCGTTGGCGAACATGACAACCAATTCGGCACACTGGCCCCTGGGAACGGCGGAACCGTCGTATTCGACAGAACAATCGTCCAGGTATGCGCAGCCGTAGCCGTGTTTTCCAAGGCGAATTGGTAGGTCACGGTGGCCGTGGAAAGATCCACGTTGGCAAAGGTGACTTGACCGGGGATGTTCTGCAGACCCGCAGCCCAGACCGGTGCGATGGCCATGAGGCTCATCAAAACCGCAATCAGAATCTTTTTCATTTTCTTTTCTCCGTTTTCGTTTCTTTGCTTCTTCGTTTCATGGTTGGTTTAAGAGTGGGGCCGGACTGGCCAGCCCCGCCCTCAAGTCCTTACGCGCAGATCACGGTTCCGCCCACGAGGCCATTATCCTTCGATACCCAGGCCGCATTGGTCGCAAACACCAGACGGTAAACCGCGGACCCGGCTTGCACATCATCGCTGATGAGCGCCGTTACCGTGGCGCCAGCATTCTTACTGGCTACCGTGACAGCCTTGGTCGTGCCGCAGGCGATTTGCGCAGATAATCGCACCGTCACCTGGTTGTAACTGTTCGCACCAGTCGGATCAATCGCCGTGGCTTCCAGAATATTGACCGAGGAAGCCGTGCCAAGCGCCGTGGCACCCGTCAAGACCAGTGAGGCATCAGTCACGCAGGTCAAGGTCGGGATCTGCGGGCAACGCTTGCAGAGGAAGCACGCCATATCGATCGAGAACGGGCCGGGTCGCACGAACGCCTGATACCGGGAGAAGTAGTAGCCCTTCTCGCCCAGCGGATTCTCGTTGCATGAAATGATGTTCAGCCAGTGGAATTCGCCATTGAAGCTCGGTTTTCCCACAAACTGCGTTCCGCCACCCGGATTCGGCGGATTGAACGGCGGCACCAGCACCTCGAACACGTTCTTCAACATGACCGAAACGATGGTGTATTCCGCCCGGATGTATTCCGGATCCGCCTTGACCATCTCGCCAACCGTGGTCGGCAGTGTGGTATAGGGAAGCACGCGCGAATAGGTCGTAGTCCCGCCTGAATGCGCGGAGATCTTGAACCGGGGCGCCAGCATATCGAACATCAGGCCCCAATTCTTGAAGCTCTTTACCTTGCCGTAACCATCAATCAGCAGGTCCGGCTGGCTCCACAGATATTCATTGTGCAGGTTCTGGTCGCGGTGAATCATGTAGTCGAAGTCGGCTGGATGACAGACCAGGCCGAAACTCGGCACACCCGATTCGTTGCCCAACGCGGCCTTCTCCGCCTGAAGCGCGTACCATTGCTGAACGTACCGCAGGAACTCCGGCGTCATGTGCTGCGGCGTGACGGAATCCGGCAGCGTAATGTCCGTGCTCGCAAACGGGTCGTAGGTGAACTCGGAGGCAAACGGGTCGTTTGTCAGGACGTACTTCTTCGCCATCGAGAGGTACGTCTCGCGTGCATGCGTTTCCCACACCGAAAGCGTGTAGTCCGCCAGGCCCTCGAAGATCAACCGGAGCTGTTCCTGGAACTGCCATTTCCATTTGATCTCGTTCAGGCAGATCCATTTCGTCCGCGCCATGCGCTCGAACCCGGTGAACTGCTTGGTCGTGAACCCGTAGTTGAGCACGCTCGTTCGCGAATAATCGCAGGGATCCGCGGTCACATTGCCCTGGGCATCAACCACCGTCTGCGCGACAATCTGCTTCCACTGGGTCAGTCCGGCTTGCTCAGGCGGCATGCCCTCAAAGAAGTTTACGCGTTCGACAAGGCCCTGCCCATAGGGGAATTCGCCCCGGGGGAACAAGTCCCGCCAGAACGATTTCTGAATTTTCTTCGTGCGGTCGCTGATGACCGGATTGATCTTGAGCACCCCGAGCAGGAACGCCTGGTTAATCAGGCTGATGTCCATGCAGAGGTTGCTGTCTGAAGTTTCGTTTGCCATCGTAGCACCTATTTTGTTGTAGAACCGATCACAGGGAATCGTCCCTGCAACGTTGCGGTGGAAGGTCGTCCGCGTTCTACACTTCCAGGTGCTACCCGAGGTCCGGTAGCCATTTCGCTCTATGGGTCGGTGCCCATTGCGTCTCGTTGGGTGGGCTTATACCACATGTTTCTCAATTTGTCAACTTCTTTTTTTTAAGAAAAAGAGAGGGCCAGCGGTTCATAACGCCGTGGCCCTCCCACCGGCCAGGTTTCCCCAGCCCTTATTTTTTCATCTTGGTCCCGGCATGACCGTTCTGAGTAAATCGTTGGCAGCAGAACCGGCATCCTGCACATCAGATGGCGGCGTTGCCGGCGTGGTTGGCGCAGCACCGCGTTCCGCCCGGAAGCCCGGCGTGGCCCTGGTCATGGCCTCGATCTCCTCCTGCAAGGACGCGACCAGCGCGTTCTGCTGAAGATAAAGATCGTGCAACACGTCAAATTGCGCGGCCTTGACAAACGCCTGCGCCTGCATGTTCACGTCGTTGGTGTGGAAATACGCTTTCGCCATCTGCTTGATCACCCCGATTGATTTATTCCACTCGTCCTGACCGGGGAGCTCGCGCAATAAAATATCGCCTGCTTGCGCGCGCACGGCCAGGGCTTGCTCATAAAGTTGCGCGCGGATTTGCTCGTTCTGCTGCGCGGCCTGCATCCTCGATTCGGCATCCCATTTCTGGAGATTCTCCTTGTACTTGGCGTCCACGATGGAACGGGTTTCCCGGATTTTATCAACCTGCGAAAGCAACGGAATCAACAACGCTTTGGCGGAAGGCGCCTCCTCGTCAATCTTCGCTATGCGTTCAGCCAGCGGCATCCTGACGAGATCGTCCAGAAGCTTTTCATCGGCTTTTACTGCCTTCAAGTATTCCCGCCCTTGCGTGAGCATGTCCTGTTCCGGCTTTACCAGTTGCGCTTGATACTGGGGATGCGCCTGAAGATTCATCCGGCCAAGCGTGTCCTCGGCGGCAGCCAGCTTGGTTTGCAATTCCTTGACCGCGGGATGATCTTCGATCTTCACTTCCGCCGGCGGCGCGGAAGCGCGGGCCTGGGCCGCGGCTTCGGCCTTCTCGGTGCGCGCTTTGAGTTCCTTGATCGTCAAACGGATCTTGGCGTTGACCGCGCCCGGATGCGCCTTCTCGATTTGATCAAGTTCGCTTTCAGCATCCGGCACCGGCGCCGGCACTGGCGCGGGCGCCAGAACTGGCAGTGGCGAACCAGGTTTGACCGCGCGTAATTCTGCCGGCACGGTTTTCAGGTCCACCTTGGGTGGAGTTAATTCGATTGCTTGCGCAATTGGCTTTTTATCGGTCTTGTCAGGTTCCAGTTTGACAACTGGCGGTTCCGCGGGTTTGGGCGGCTCAGCCGGTGGTGTGGCCTCTGGAGTCGCTTCCTCCATGAATCCGCTCAATAACGTGCTGGCAACCTTCGGATCGCCCAATGGGGCTGGCTTCCCCTCGTTGACTGGTGCTGGCTTGACTGGTTCTGGCATGGTTGATCTCCCTTTTTATTCTTCGTTGCTGATTATGTTCACTTCGGCAAAAAGTTTTTCCAATGCTTTATCATCAAGCATTTCATCCGTATAACCCATGCTCTTCATGGTGGCCCGGATAATTTCTTTATTATGCGACTTGTCAGGGCTGTGCAGGTTGAACATTTCCGGCTTGCGGATTGTGCGCAAAACTATTTGCTGCGCGATGCTGGCGCCAAGCATGATGGCTGGATAGGAACCGGAACAGTCCGCCGGCGTAGGAATGAGCGGCGGGAATATATCCTCGATGCCGGCCAGGATGCTTTGCAGGATTTCGCTTTTAAGCAACGCTTCCCATTGTTCGCGGTACAGTGGTTCGCTGGCAAGTTCAACCAGGGTCTTCATTTTTCTGATCTCCTTTTACTGCATGGTTGTGCGTGGCGGTAAATTATATCCGGTTCCGGCCTGTTCGACCGCGGGCTGCGATGGCGTGTAGGGGCCGATGCCCGGCAAAAGATTCGCACTACCCAACGCGGCGCGCTCCTTGATCCTGAGCATGCCCTCCATCTGCCGTTCCTTGCGGCTTAAATCGGCTTGCAGTTTGGTCCACTTCATCTGTTCCTGAACTTGTTGCGCTTGCGCCTTTAATTGCAAATCGCCCTGGATCTTCTTCAGTTGCAATTGCATTTCCGGCGATAGCGGTTGCCCGCCGTTTTGTTGCATTTCGGCCATCTGCCGTTCCTGCTTCTTCTTGGCGATCTGTTCAGCCACCTTGCGCAATTGCCCGACAATCGGCATCAACTGTTTCAAGTGCTGCATGATGCCCTGCGCCACCCGCATCCTGGTTGGGTCACGGAGCACATATTGCAAGTGCTCGGAAATATGCTGCACATCCTGAACGGCTGCGGGCGCCAACTTCTCGACGTCCACCTTCTCGGGCTGCTGCTGGAATGATTGCGCGATCACTTCCAACATGGAGACGTGCTGCATCAAATGCGCGACATGGTTTTGATCCACAGCCACCAATGGGACTTCGCCTTCCTTCATGGCGATGTTTTCAAGTTGCGCGAATGACCGCTCCTCGGTCGGCATTTGATCCATATTGACCGCCGGCGCGTAACGATCAGCCAGGCGGTATCCAGCCAGTGCGGCTACCCGATCCCGGATGGCATTGCGCCGGCCCTCCTCCTCGAACATCGGGCTCATCTGCACAAGCTCATTCGTGATTACATCGCGCATGACGGGCGAACCAAGACCAAGCGCCCTGGTTGCGATGATCTCAATTTTTTCAAACTTCAACAGTTCTTTCGGCACGCCTCGACGCAGGCAACGATTGCGGAATTGCTCGACGTATTCCCCGCCCGGATCACGCTTACTGTATCCCGGTGCTGAAACACGCCGCCACATCTGCTTCCATAAACGATCAAGCTGAATGTAAAAAAGGTTCATCTCGTTTTTTTCAAGGCGTGAATCGTTCATGGCCTCAATCTGGACTTCGCGCGCCGTGCGCATGGGGCCTTCTGGCTGCACCTGCTTGGTCTGATAAATCCCGGTGTTCTGGTTCAGGATGTTCATCAGCATCGTGCGCAATTCGCCCATGGAACCAAGATTGGGCGCGAACGATTGCTGGACCGGAGCGCAGCCTTGTGGCAACCTGGTAAATGGCCCCCATCGCTTCACGTTGAACGCTTCCTGCGTTTGGCCGGTTTCCTGGATGATAATCGAACCAGCCAACTTGCCGGCGTTGATAATCTCGTTCACCCATTGATTGGAAAGCGTAACGTGATTGAAAATGCGATGGCCCAATCCTTTCACCGAACGCCAATACCCATCGCCCAGATCGAAGAAGAAAACGTGCAACTGCTCCTCAAAGGAATCGAATACCTCGTCTTTTTTATACATGAACTGATCCATTTGCTGGTCTTCAAAGAAAATGTACTGCGAGATTTTCTGGTTGCCGGCGACTTCCTTGACCAGCATATTGACGCAGCGGATTTCGTCGTTTTCGCTCGTCACGGTCAGGTCGTTGAACTTCACCTTCAACTGGAATGTTTCCCAGTTGGACGTTTGCTGCTGATCCAGATTGGCCGTGCCACCCATCCGGCAAACCTTCATCAACACATCGCGCACATGCTCCACGTTCCATCCTAATTGCTTCGCGCGCTTGGCCGCGGATTCATCAGCCACGTTTTCAAACAACCAGTGCGGCGTGTATGAATCGCGCATGCAACAGAATTCCAGTTGATCCACGGATGAACGCGCGAAACCCGGAACCAGCAAATTGCCGGAGAGCATGGTCTTGAAACGCCAGTCTTTTTTGTCGCGCCAGAAACAGGGGCCAGTCCCGAATTTAATGAACTGCGAAAGCGCCAGTTGGATGTTGTAAAAGAAATCCGGCCAGGACATGACCATCGTGGACAACTCCTCGGCAACGATTTGTGCCCATTCGGTTTGTAGTTGTGGTTGGCCCGGCCGGAATGGATCCGCGTCTCGGATGTGCGCGGTGCAAATCTGCGGGACTTCAACCATAATCTCCCAGTATGAAGCCAACTTGCGATCGTGGATGGCGCGTGCTTCACCGAAGTTGGCGTTGGATTCCCAGCCACGGCCCATCTTCTTCCGCTCGGCCTCCGAATATGGTTTGTTGCCGTCCATCAAACCCTGGATCATGGAACGCACGAAGGCAGAACCCATGTGCGAACGAAGCATGTAATTGTAAACCTGATAGGCTTCCGAAGCGGTTGAAATGCGGTTGATTACCGGCAAGCCTTTTTCATCGGTGGTTTTCAGATTGGAGATCATTTGTCACCTTCTTCCAGGACCGCGCGCTTCCAGCAGTGATAAACCCGCCCGGTGTGTCCGGTGAATTCTTTCGGGTAATGCCCGATTTTTTCCTTGCTTGTTATTGCGCGCAAAGCCGGCCCGGAGAAGTTCACCATGACGCCAATAAAGCATCCGCAGATGGCGCAGGATAAAAGCGATTGATCGGCAGCCAGCCAGCGATCCTCGACCATCTTGCCGAATACCTTTCGCATTCCTGAACATGGCGCGCAGGCATTCGGACTCATAAATGAACATTGCCGGCAGATATTGGCCCGCGTTTCCGATTCCTGAATTGGAACCAGATCGGCCTTGCCATGCTTGATCATGTGGATCATGGCCTCTGAACCGGCAACCAATTGCGCCAAGGTGTGCCGCAGACTGAACGGCGAATTGCCCGACTCGTCAATGCACCAACCATGGGGATTATGCAGGCACAACCAGTCGGTGATTTTTTGCTCCAAATCGGGCGGCACTGGAATTTCGTTCACCGCGTAATGCTGCAAAACCTGTTGGATTAAATCCTGATAGCCCGCGCCGGCAATGGCTAATTCTTTAGTGATCGGATAGACCCACCCGCTGGGCGGATCAATGGTAACGTCACGCAATTTCTTCATGATTCCGACCTCAACATCTCGGCGTGTTCATCATTGACATTCATTTCGTCAGGCAACATAAACATTTTTTCGGAATTGTCAAGCTCATTTGCGCTGAAATCCGGTTGCAACCGCGACCCTTTGAAATACGCCTTTCCACCCGGAATGATTCCCAACACCACCCGGACATAATCAATCGCCACGGCAACCGAATCGGCATGGTCGGGAGAATAACCGGTCCGCTTCTTCATGTCCTTCTTCGATTCCATTCCCAACACCACCTGGTTGCGATCAGGAACCAGCCGCTGGCAAAACTCCTTGGCCGCTTCCACGCTCAATCCGCGCAACTGATCGAACCGGATGAAGTCGCTGACTGAAAACCACAACTCCGCCACGCGGTTTTTGTAGCGTTCCTTTGACTTTGTGCTTTCGTTTATCGAAATCGGGATCTCCGACGCGGACGTGGAAAACAGGCAGCGATAAATCTTGCCCCATTCGTCATCGAGCAAGTCCGCCAGCATCCGCTGCATACCCGTACAGTCCATGGCAAAACGCTCCGGCCCAATCCCCATCTTCGTGCAGGTGTCCCTAATATCCCGCATCAAGGTTGTGGTCATGGATTTTTCGCCACCGATCTTCAACTGCAACTTCACCTGCGGCCAGAAATAAATCCCGGTCCGGCCGTCCTTCATGTTGCCGACTGAAAACGGGGAGAGCACGGCATTATCACCGCCCGCGGAAAAGGCCGGGTCCAACGCGGCATACGTTTCGTAGGTGTCCAGCCACGTCATTTGATCCATGGCGTGATATTGCATGATGAAGGTTTCGCTCATGACGGTTGGCAGTAAACCTTCAGCCGGAATGAATCCGATCCGCTGGCTCCAGAAAATCGGGCTGTTCTCGCCACGCGCTTCGCGGGTGCGATCAATCTGCTTCTTGCTCAACAGGAACGGAAACTTTTTCGGCTCGGTAATGCCCGGCGACTTCAAGCCGCTGAAAAATTGGCATAGCCCTTCCCGCGTTTCCCACGATTCGGATTCCATGTAGCTGATGCTGTTCCAGCCTTTCTTCGGCTCGGAATACTTCCCTAGAGGATCCAACCGCGATTCGGGATTCCCGATTCCGATGAACCGGAATTCGTCTGCGCCGGCGGCCATGTTTTCCTTTTGCTCCACAGCCGCTTCGCGAGTGGCCTGCATTTCATCCACGATCAGCAGAACGTAACGGTTGTGCTTTCCACTCAGGTTGCCCAGGGCCTCCTTCATCGTGCCGCGTAAAATCGCCACGCCGAATAAACCGTTCAAGGTGTTCTCCGCGCCCAGCACGATCTTGAATTTCGATTGGATCAACGTGCCAGGCAAGCCATCCACGCTTTGATACAGCCGCAGGATTTGTCCCCAAATGCGTTGCTCCAATGCTTCCCGCGTTGTGGAGCAGACAACCACCGTGGCTTGATCCGGCTTGGCCAGCCAGAAGCAGAGCGCAATGGCAGCGGCGGAAGTGGTTTTACCCGATGCGGCCGGTCCCCACCAGGTGACAAAATTCTTGTCATTCAGGAAACCTTCCACGCGGGCGTCATCCCATGGCGACCAGACAAATGGCCCCTTTTCATTCTGGCAGAATGCCGTCTTGATGGCGTTTTTCAGATGGAAGGCGCGTCCCCTTTTCTCAAACCCGGGTCGCTTGCACAGCTCGGCATAATTACGGAAGCAGGATAATTCCACGGACAAATCGGTTGGAATGCCACTATCCGTTGAAAATTCAAGACCGTATTTATTCATGGAAATCTTTCATCACGCGGCCCGGGCGCCGGGTTAAACAGCGCCCAGGCCGGCATGATCACTTCTTGGCTTTGCGGGTTTTCTTCACCGGCGCCGGACGGCACTTCTTGCATAGCCCGCTCGGATGCGGACGACCGCGCTTTACTTTCTTGCATTTTGCGCAGATCATGGTGTTCCTCCTTTCTTAAATGGAATTACATTATCCTCTGCCCCGAAAAAATTCACCAGAACCTCAACCAGGTCCTGATGTTTTTCCGGGAATTGCTTCTCTGTCATGGTGAACGTGCGCGAGCATGGTTTGCCGTCAATCATCTTTACCGCCAGCCAGCCATGTTGCCTGTTCTGCATGATCGGCCCGGCTGGTTGCATGATCGAATACGTCTCGGCCTTGGAATAGGCAATGGACATCAATCCGCAACGCACCATCACCTCGTCAAGCACATCACGGATTTTCATTCGGCACTCCGTTCTCCAGGTCCGACACCTGATACGGTTTCAGATTCAACCGCTGCGCTTCCTGATCCACGGTCAACCCGCGCTTCAAACGATCCGCGCGCAATTCAATCCCGCGTTTAATGCGCTCATGGAATTCTTCGCTTATGCTGCCAGTGGCGTTGCATGTTGCGCATAAGGTCCGGCGAACACCCTTGAAAGCGCCGGTTGTTCCGTTGACTATGCCGCCAAGGATAAACCGCGCGCCATGACAGGAAGGGCATGTGCTCACAGAATGATTCCTTTCTTGCGGTATTTAGCCACGAGCACGTCGCCGGGATCCAGCGTTGCCAGCGCGTTCAACCATAACAGTAGTTGAAAATTCAAGCGCGGCACGGTGAACGGAACGGCAATGTGGCTTTTTCGTCGGAGTTCTTCGATCACGTTTGCCCCATAATTTCGCATCATGTAATCATGGTATTCCAACTTCGCCCCGCCCTTGAACATGTTGCAACCGTGACATTGCGCGTGAACCCCGCGTTCATCGAACAGGATGGAGTTATTGCGACCGTCAACAAAATGACCGGCCTGCAACTTCTCGAACGGATAGATTCTCCCACAGGTGCAACAACGCCCCACGGCAAACCCGCCTTGGCGCAAACAATCGCGCCGGCGGATATACCGCGAGAAAACCTGCCACACATCCTTCTTCAACGCCAATACCGTCAAATTGCCTTTGGCGTCCTTGCGCGGGCGATGACGGCGCAACTTGCCGCCTCGCACCATCCAGTTTTTGCGCATCATCCGAGTTTCCCCTTTTCCAAGGCGGTTTCCCAAATCTTCTTGGCGTAGGGCCGAATCCGACCGGCAACATCAGCGTCCAACGACTTCCGGTAATCCGGCCAGAATTCATCGAACGTGACCTTCAATGCCTTACCTTCCCGCGACTTGGCTGGCTTAATCCTCTCGACCTCGGCGCGGAGATCCTTGGTGGACCATTTGTTCTTGGCGCATAATTCCAATAAACGATCCGCGTCCTTGTCCTCCAACTTGGCCACCTCGTAATGATGCCCGAACCGCACCCAGCGTTCCTTGCGCCGCCGCTCGATCGGGAACCGCATGCAAACCGAACAACGCTGGCGTAGCACTTCGTAGGACCCCATATCGGCGTCCATGGCCTGCGAATACTTTTCGCCATGCGCAGTTTCGATGTAGTTCAACAGGTCGCCCTGCCACCAGGGAGAACCAAGATCAATATCACCGATTACCTTGACCGCATGCATGCACTCCTCAAAGGTCAGGGAACGTTTGATCTTCAAGCCCCACGGTTGCATGGCATAGCCGGGATTTAAGGCCAACTTCGTCTGCTCGGGCTTTTCAACCATTGCAACGGCTCCGGCCTTGGCTGTTCCGGTCGGATTCGATGAACCAGTGGTCATTTTTTCTCCTTGTTGATTGTCTGGGCGTTATCGGCGCGCTCCCATTCCAGGAACAGGCGGACGGCATTGCGGATTACCACGGACAGATCTTCGCCCTCAACGAGGACGTGTCCAATCTGGGCGTGGTGCGTGTATTTCCCATATTCCGGTCCAGGTGAATTCCAGATATGGAACAGACGTTTGAATTTAGTGCGCATATAGAACAGGCACTGTTCTAGGTCCGGCCCGTCATGGTCGGGTTTGTTTGATTCGACGGGCGGCAGTTGGCGCCCATCGGGTTCATCATAGCGCGTTTCGGTGCGGGCTTTCTTCGGCATGGTCTTCTTTTTTTCCTTCATCTTCCTTTTTCCTTTCACTTTGTTATGTTGACATAACATTCCTTGAGGAGGCAGGTTCAATCGGGAACAGGTGTGGGTTCAGCCCACCGGGCACAGGCTGGGTTTGAAAATCAGGACGATCCCCCGCCGCCGATTCCGCGCCAACCCGGGCGGCCGCGCGCCGCCACGAACCTGCTCCGATTGAAAAAAATCTCCATCAATCGTTGCCTCCAATCTTTTTCACAGAACCTTGAATCGCCCATGCAACTCAATTTTGTGAGGCCAATATACCGCACTATGTTATGCGCGTCAACAACTATTTTAGCTATTAAGGATTTTTAGTTGACAAATTATTTAGAAGATATTTGTTGACTAAATCGTGGTTTGGCGTATGTTTATCCCCGAAAGGAAACCAGTCCATGAACACAACAGAATTGACGGCACACGAGATCCCGGACCTCTCCGTTCTACGGCCCGGCGATACCCTGAAGCACAAGGCCCATGACGAGGAATGGTTGGTGGTTGAAAACCGGCCCGCACTGCTTGACGTACCCCGCCTGGTTATCGCCATGCACCTGATCGTCATCCAGCACCCTAACGAATGGGTTTGCCTGAAGCCCGGCAAGGTTGACGCCAACCCCAATTTGTGCAAGTAACGTGAATTCGCAAAAATTGCCTCTATAGGAACGCGCGCGTAAGACTTAATATATATATATATATAATATTAAGATCTATTAAGAACAGTAATATATATTATATCGAGGCAAGCCCCGATCGAGGCATGCCTTGGGGCGAAAGTGCAAGGGAAAGTGAGAAAACCATGATCGCTTTACCCGTCAAGGCCGACCTGTTCAACGCCATGTCCAACGTGGACCTGGAAATGTTCCGCCCGGGCAACCCCGGCAACGAAACCTACACCGGAACCCTGTTTAAGTCCTTCCTCGAAGAAGCTAACCTGATCGCCAAGAATATTGCCTTGGGCGAGATCACTAACGCCCAGGATCTGAACGAACGCCAGAAGTTCATGCTCTGCGCCGCCATGATGGTCCCCTACGAGATCGTGTGCGAACTGGGCGATGAGACCAAGGGTGAAACCCATGGACGAGTCCACTTCCGCCTGACCAGACCCATGGGCCTTATCATCAAAAACCGACGCCTGCTAATCCAAGCCATCAAACCCAGGGAGAAACCATGAACGAAGATGAGAACGAAACCAAGAACGAAACCAAGAACGAAACCAAATGCGAAGCGCGTTGGGCGCAATCCACCAGCCCAGTATGCCCCGCACACCTGACGGGACACAGTTGCTGGCGACCGAAAGGCCATGCCAGTGAATGCGCCTGCGACTGCGGCACCACCAGCCACACCATGCAAGCCCACCCGAAAGACTTCACCATGATGCAAGACGATAAACCCAAACCACCCCCCGGCATCACGCCGCGCGCCAAATGGGAAGAAGAACGCATGACCGAAATCGTCCACGCCATGAACCGCTACATCAATTCCCACCAGAACATCCCCGCGGAATGGATCAATGAACTCAATACCCTCGCCATGAACAAATCAGCTAGAGAATCCACAAAAACCCCAATCCACCCGGAACCCCGCACCAGCCACAATCTTCTGTAAGCACGATACATAATCAACCAAGAAAACAAGAACTTACATAAATACCAGGGCCGCCCACCATGCCCACCAAAACCCCAAGAAAACAAGCAGAACACCAAAAACCCATAGAATTCTACTCCGCCCGCTTCATGGCTCCCCGTCACCATAGCCCTGCCCCATCCCCAAACCTGCCGCCCCGCTCGCCCAGACAAGCCCTAACCCCGGAATACGCTTTTATACATGACCCCCGGCAAGGATTTGGGCCCTACCCCGGCTGGCAAGCCACGCCCCGGCCCGGGACAAGCATGCTTATTTTCCTGCGCCACGCCCGCAAGGCACGGCTAGACCTCGATCAGTGCTATGGCTGGGAGCGTTCAATGCTAGGTTGAGATGGTGGAGACAGCTTGGGAGTATTGCTGAGGGAGCGGTGACTGGGTTGGATGCGCGCCTAACATAAGGGGTACGTTTGGCTGGACTTTGCTAGGCTATGCCGCGTTTTCCTGGGGTTATATAGGCGCGGTGCTATCGCTATTCACATTCTGTTATGCGCGCGGGGCGTTATCTTTTATCAATCGTCTGTGCTCGGCCCGGCCTGTGCGATTCATATCCCGTTCTCCCTTGAAGGGTTTAGGTGATTGCGCGTGTGCGCAGCGCTTGAATCTTAACGCAGTATCGGGAGATAGACATGATCACAATCAAAAATACGCAGAATCAGTCCGCGATCCGGGTCAGCAACAAGACCTATGTGCAGCTGAAAAACCTCAAGAATGGTGGGAGCGCCGCGTTCCTGGCCAAGGATGAGGTCGAGAAGCTGTGCAACGTGCTGCGGGAAGCCAGTGGCTCAGGCACGGCAGGCGGCGTGGCGATCTTCATGAACGCCGATGCCCGCGAGGCCGGCACCGAGAAATGGGTCAATTATTCGCTGGCTATCGCACCGGCGACCGGCACCGCGAAGAAAGCCTGACCGACACGATACGCGCAAGCTGGCGTGAAACTAAACAGCTTACAGGGCTGCTGGCCGCAAGGCTGGCAGCCCTTTCTTTTTTGCCAGTCCTAGGGGAGCATAGACCCGGGCTGCCCAGCAAGCACGGTTACGCGTGACCAAGAACACGGAGTACCTTGCTAGTTAGCCTTGGCTAGTTAGCCTTGGGACTGGCCAACTTCATAGCCCGCATTTGAGCAAGCAGCCAGCCTGCAAGCTTAAATACGGGCTTTTTTTATTTTCCCGGCACGGATTAGCGCGTGTGCGCTGACTGTTGCCGGACAGTCGAAAGAAGGAAAATAGAATGGGAATGCTGAAGAACCTGGTGGGCGCCGTTAAGGCGCTTGTCCAGAGGGCGCGCTGGAAGGTCGCCAGCCAGCCTAAAAATATTGTCCAACCAGATCAAAATCGGCCAGCACTGGTGATGGACAAACCCCTGCCCAAATTGGACAGGGAGGTCATTCGGGCAAAAGCCCGGTTTGGCTATTATATCCGTAAGCGAGATCGCCTGGAATCCATGATGCCGCGGCCGGGCGGGTCAAGATGGAAGTTGAAGGTGAAAACATGAACCCAACTTCGTATAGCTTCCAAGTCATACGGGAAATCAGCCCGGAATACATCATGTCAGCAAATTGTGTTGTTCGCAAGGCGCGCCGATGTAACATCATCGAAGCGCCAGTCAATTTCAGAATTGGCCGGCAAGCTTGCAAGCCGATACTGAAGTTGCACCGCATGGCGGGCAAATTCATTATTCATGGAATCTTACCGGCTATTAAGGCGCATCGCTTCAAGGTAGCGCCCGATATGCCCGCCTGGGCTCAAGATCAATTGGGCCTGGATCCTGCGGATCGCAATCTATCCGTCAACCTGGCGGAAGCAGGTGGTCAATGAACCCCTTCAGCGAAATTGCTTATGCTATTTCCGATAAATGGAAAGAAATTGGCCGTGATTTTGAACAAGCTTTGTCAGGAGAAACGCCAAAATGCCCGGAACGCACAGCAGGATTAACGGCCGATGCATTAAATATGACTGAACAGTTCAAGTCCGCGCTCGCCTTCACGCTCAAATACCTTGAGAAAAACAAAGAGAAACCAAATGAGAATCACACTGGTCCTTGATACCGATAATGCCGCTTTTGACGACTGCGCCGGCACCGAAGTTGCGCGCATATTAATCTGTAAAGCCAAGCAAATTGAAAACTGGCCGGGCAAGAATGAATTTAAGCTTGTCTGCCTGGACATCTGCGGCAATAAGGTCGGCTGGGTTAAAGCCAGAAAGCTGCATTCATGAGCGTCATGGAAAATCTGCGCGCGCGTGAAACGCCGCTACTTGATGGCTCGTTCTGGCTTTGGCAGAATAAGCATAAAAACAGCGAGTGGGGCGCGCTGGCCCGTGCTGGCCATAAAGTCGCGCATTTGATGCGGCCGCATTTCCAGGGATACGCCGGCCAGATCCGTGTTGACGGAATCAGCATGGATTACAATACTGCGCGTGAAAAATATGCCGGAATCATTGCCCGGCAGCAAGCGACTGAAAAGTCGCGGGAGATTACGGTATGAATAAAAAAAATGGAAAGAAACCAAAGCGCATACCGTCATTCGGCGAGTTGCGCATCGGCCAGAAGTTCACCGTTGTGCGCAATGCTCATTCCTGTGTGCTTAAGAAAACATCATCTGCATCAGCACAAGCCCAAAATGGCGATTACCTTGCCATACTGCCGCATGAAGATGTGGAAGCGATTTAGGCCACTATGAAGGCCGAACTGGGGATCGCGGGCTTATACCTGCGGTCCCCTTCTTTCTTGGCTTGTTATGTTGACATAACAAAGCCGCCAACTTCCAACGCGCCTATCAAATCAATCTGTTCCACTTCGGTCGCCGGCTCAGTCTGAACAGATTCCACCGGTATTGCCGCTTCGGTTACAGGCTCAAATTTGGCATCCTCAACATGCACTTCCTCGACTGGCTTTTGCTTAGGCATGGGAGATCCATCCGATAGCAGGACAGGCTTGGCTGGTTCAGTGTATGGAATGATTGGGCCAGCCGTGACCTCGCCAGGATCGGTAATCCGCAAATTCCAATCCACTACGCTTCTCGGCTTCTGCGCTTCCTGCCGGTCCAAAGCCGTCAAGCGTTCCAACCCAACCGCCCGGGCAGCCACATCAGCCACGGATTTGAATGCCTGCGCCAGGCTTTGCATATCCTTGCAATCATAAACGCGGCGGGAGAGCAATTCGCGGATTTTAGCGTTGAATTCATGCGAGCTTTCAATCTGCGTCTTGATGATTCCGCGCGCATATTCAGCTTGCAACGACTGGATGTTAAAATGCCAGTTCTCGAAAAGCTCACGTTCCAATGCCTGTCGTTTAGCCGGCCAGCGTTCGGTCAACATTAAATATTGAATTGTGCTGTCTGCTAAACCATGCTTGGCAGCCAATTCCGCCCAACTCATAGCGCCTTTGACGTAATCCTCCCAAACTGCCAATTTTACCCGCGGATCAATTCCAATCCGATGTGCTGGCACATGGCTGGCAACCGTTCGGCCGGGAACGAAATGTCGCGTTTTCCGCTGGATTCTTCTCAACTTGTCAGATGACGATATTGAATTCATGTTGAAAATTAAATGTGGCTGGCAGGCCAAGAAGAACCCGCCGGAAAGGAACAGCGGGCAACACGCTTATATGATAACCTGCCAGTCACGCGCATAACGTAGCACAATCGAATAATTTGTCAAACAAATCTTTTGTCAACTAAAAATCCAAAATAAAGCATTTTCCTGTTGACCCTGCTGCTAAACCCGGTTATCTTCGCGCCCGTGACGGTACATCAATCTTTTTTTGTGTCGCGCCAGCCTTTTTTCCGTCATATCCCATTCTGTAGTAGAATTGTTTTGAATTGCTCTGCAATGCGCGTGTGCGCAAGCAAAGCATAAAAAAAGAAAGGAAATGAAATGTTAATTGATAAAAGGTATAAAATTGAAAAGGCGTGCAGTCATGATTCCGCTCGTCCCGCCCTTCACGAACCATACCTGGATGTTCCCGAAGGACGCCTTGTGGCAACCGATGGAATGATTATAGCAGTTGTGCCAGTAAAAGAAGTTGATGCAACCACCGAAATTAGCCAGCACATTCCCATTGAATGCTTGAAAAAAGCACGCCATTTAGTTGCGGAAAAGAAAATGCAACCTGCTTTAATTCGTTCTTTGAAAGAACGACTGGAGCTAACCAACGGCCAAACATGGCGCAATAGCAATCTTGGTTCTTTCCCGAACTGGAAAACCGTTATGCCGCAAGATCCGGTTAGCTACCGTATTACATTAAGTCCAAACAAATTATTTCTTCTAGCACAAGCTTTAGGCGTAATGGGCGATGAACTTGTCACGCTAGAGTGTAGTGCTCCCGACCAAGGCGTACATATCCATGTAAACGAAGCGCATGGGATAATCATGCCCGCAAGAGAGGATAAATGAAAAGTGTAGATGAACAACGGTCCGCTCAGGCAGCGGCTATGAAAACCTGCCAGGATGAACTCGATCGTACAGGAACGGAAAGATTGCCAGTTAAGGCAGAATTCGGCGCCAATCAAGCCACACGCGACATGCCCCTGCGCGATGTGACTAGTGAAGAAATTCAAGCCAATCAGGCTCTTGAAGCCATTGGTAAACTCCTGGAATTGAACAAATCCTTGCTCGATTTGAATATCAATCTTGGCAAAACAGTCGGTAATTTCCGCCGCAAAATCACCAAGCTCATCAAGATCATCCAGATCCTGTATATAATCATAATCATTATGGGAATCGTTATCATTATAGGTGCAATATGGCGTTAAAAATCAACTGGCGCGGATTAGCCAATCGTTTTCTTAATGGCATGTTTAACACCATTGGCGCTGCCATACGCGCGGCTGTGCTTACCGCGGTTGTGGTTGTGGCTATTTTATGGGCTTGGGATTTCACCAATTTCCACCTGAAGCATTTCCGAGCCAATTATGGCTGGATGCCGCTTTCATTGTTAAGGGAAACAAAATGAACATCATGCTAGACGAGGCACGAGCCAGCCGTAAGGTTGCACCGCTTTGCTCGCTCTTGCCTTGCCCATGTTGTGGTGCACCGGCAGAGAGAACGTCAACATGTTTGCCGGACTCGTACTCCGACCATGATGTAATTACGTGTACTTGTTGCAAACTCCAGATGGATGACGCTGACGCCTCCGCGTGGAATCGTAGAGCAAACGCCCCGACTCAAGGGCGCGAGTACGCGAAGCCGCCGTGAATGCCGGAGCCAAGCAGATTGACCGAAAGGCCGTTGTAGAACTGATGAAGAAAACGGGATGGTCCAACAATGCCGTCAGTGGCGGCGCGGAGCGCCGTACACTGGACGGGCTGGTTGGAAATGAGAATGGAGGTGGACAGTGAGCAAGTCGTCGTCTGGCGGTGGCGGGATCGGGATTGGATCGGTGATCGCAATCGTCTGGTCATGGACGACGAACCACTCGGTTCTGTGGTGCATCGTGCATGGCATCTTCGGATGGCTGTACGTGCTGTACCGCATTGGCGGATGTGGGGCGCAACCGTGAGTATTTCCAACAACAGCCGTCAGACTCCGACGGCTTCCGGCGGTAGTCTGGACGGCGTGGTTGGAACTTTCTGGAGTCGAAATTACAGAGATTGGAAGGAGAACGAAGATGCCGAGGACCAAAGAACAACTGAGCGAAGAAATCATGCACGGGACAAAGGCCACGCTGGCAGCATACGAGCGCGATCGGAAGAAGCTGCGCAAGAAGATGCGTATACTTCGCCACATGTACCCAGATGCGAAGACGGCAGCCATCTGGTACACGCTTGGCGTCATGGACTAGGCGCTCGGTGAGTAGTTCCAACAACAGGGTGAGCGGCCCTCAACCCGCTCAGGAGACGCCATGACTACACCGACCACGCCGGCGCGGGTTGAGGGTACGCTCGACCCACTGTTGGCCAAGATGACCGAGGATCAACTGCGGTTCTCATATCGCGCCGTGCTGCACGTCGTGGCGCGGCGGCAACTCAATCTACCCGTGGACGCCAACCTCGCTACGATCCTCGTGGGCATTCAGACCGACGTGGACGCGGCCAAGGCTGACATTCAGGCCAACGTCAGCAATGAGAGGCGGCAAGAGCCGCCAGGAAGGAAGCCATGAAGATCAGAACCACGCTCGCGGCGGCTCTTGCCGTACTCTCGATTGCGTTGTTCGCCGGGTGTGCGACTACGCAACCGTTTATCGTGGATGGCAAACCTGTTGTGTGCCCGTTCTGTGGGACAACTGCCACAACCGAACACCTCTATTTCGGGCCGGGGCAACGGCTCGACACGACGTGCGCCTATTGCCCGCGTTGTCACGTCGGCATTGATACGCCGGGGATGCTGGACAAGGCGCAAGTGGAACTGATTCAGAAGGGACTGCGATGACGGCGAACGATGGCCTTCACCTTCGGGAGACCCGACCATGACATTTGACTTCAAGACGAGCGCCGCACGGGTCTCCCGTAAGGTGCGAGGCTTTGTTCGGCATCCTATGTGCTCTTTGGGGTTTCACTCGGTTTCAGTGTCAACGCGATGGGTTCCTTCCATTCGTGCGAATATCGTTGAAGAGTTCCACCAGGTATGCAGGTGTCGGTCTTGCGGCATAACGGTCGGAGAAACTCATGATCGGTGGGACGGCAAGAACATGGTGCCCATCGTGCCGAACGCACATTTGAGCGGCGGCGAAGCCGTACACTCGAAATGATTGTTGGCCTTCGGGCCGGAAAGGAAAAGATGAAGATCAAGCAGATAACGAATCAGAACCGTCGAGACTTCACCGCCACTTACGAGTGCGAACACTGCGGCGCAACTGAAACCGGGTATGGGTACGACGACGACAACTTCCACCGGAACGTCATCCCGGCGATGAAGTGCAAGGAGTGCGGGAAGACCGCCGCCGAGGATTACCGCCCAATGGGAACGAAGTATGCCGCGCATGAAGTCATATAAGGCCAACGCCGAGAGTGAGGCTTTGACATGAGCGAAAAAGAATCTTGCCATTCTGCGCGAAATGTCTTGACCGTGGCGGAGTGGTGGGCTATACTGTCTTCAACGATGGAGGCAGAATGAAAACGTGTAGCAGGTGCAAAGAAGAAAAGCCGCTGGCAGAGTTCTTGAAGTCCAAGAAGAACCCCAAGACTGGAAAGCGATACGGTGACGGCAGGCGTCCGGTGTGCAAGACTTGTGCTCAGGCAGGATGGATGAAGTGGCGCGACCTGATGTCAGAACAAGAACGTCGCGCATTCATGGATGACCGTGCGGCCAAGCAAAAGGCATGGGACAAGAAGCGTCCATTCTACCAGAAAGCCGCGAAAGCCAATCTTCATGCGCGGCGCGTCGGAGCATCCGGCGTGGTCACGGAGCAGGAAGTCTCGACCATGTGGCGGGAATGGAAAGGATTGTGCTGGTGCTGTGGATATGAGGCCACCGAGGTTGACCACTTCCGACCACTCAACAAGTGTGGCGGCGGGGAGAACACTCCCTACAACCTGAGGCCCATCTGCCGGGAGTGCAATCAGAAACGGAGTCACCAATGGCACGGCGCAGATATTGCGGTGAAGGAAGCTGTGTTGCTGCGGCAACTTAAGACGTTACTGAATGTAGCGAAATAGTTTGCAGCACCTTGTTGGCCTTTCTGGTCGCAGGGTGCGGAAAGGACAGAATGCTGATTGCAGTCAAAGGATGGGACGGATTTGAACTGTGGATTGAGGCGAGTCTCGTCATGTCCGTCAAACGGCATGTGGACAGCACAACCATAGCCCCTCGCTGCATGGTAAACATGAAGTGCGAGAAAGCATCCGAGGAATGGGTTCTGGCCGACGATGCGAACCACGTGCGTGATGCCGTTGATAAGGCCAACGCCGCGTTGAGGGGCGGCGAAGCCGTACCCTCGAACGGCGTTGTTGGAAAGGGGGATCGGTGAAGAAGTACGCGATATGCCGACACGGCAACAAGATCACGGTCAAGCGCACCGACCGCAACTACGACTTCGGCGAAGTCATCAACGAACGCGACACCCTGCCGGACGCGCAACTGTGCGCCCGCGTAGAACGCATGGTGCTCAAGCGTCATCTTTCCAACAACGCCGTCAGTGGCGGCGCGGAGCGCCGTACCCTGGACGGGCTGGTTGGGCAAGGAGGTGGAAAGTGAAGATGGTTTTGACCATGGCCGAGATTCGAGACCTCGCCCTGTTCTGCGGGTTCCGCGTGGATGGCAACGGGGCCGAAACGCGAGACTCCGAGGAACTGGAGACCGAGATTGCCATTGAGGACGTACCGCACGGGATAAAGGACGATGACGGGACCGAGAGGAGATACGCCCACATCGCGTGGTACGACGAGTACCCCGACGAGGGCGCGATGGGGCTGGGGCCTGAGTTGCCCAACGCCACAAATCAGGCTGAGGCGGGTAGCCGATAGCCTGCATTTGATTGTTGGATTTTGAAAGGAGGAAATATGGAAAAGCCGAAAGAAGAATATCACACGGTAGAGTATCAACTTGAGCAAAAACAAAAACAGGTGCAACGCCTGCTTGAACTGCTTGCCCGATGCAACGGCGTCCTTGTCGCTTATGGATACGATAAGAACGAAGGAATCCGGAAAGAAGTAGAAGATGAACTTGGGTATACATAAATCCAACAATGCGGTTCACCGGCCCGCAGAAGCCGGTAAGGAGGTTCGACATGAGTGATAACGCAAAGCCGGCTTCTGCGGGTACGAGTGCAACCGCTGGTTCGGCAGGATGGGAGTGGCATCCCCGCGATTGGGGATTCTGGCCCTTGGTCAACTGGGTTAGGCGCATGGCGGGCAAGGGAGAAATAGGCGACGTGGTGTACTCCATTCATTTCGACAAGCCTCTTGTTCTGCAACCCGGCGAAAGTATGACGCTCACGATGCCTCTGCCGAACGAGAAAGCTGAGGGTTTCCGATGAGCGCAGCGAAGAGCAATACCCTCCGGCGCTTGGTTGGGGCTTTTCCGGTCCCTCCCAAGCGCCAGAAAAAAAGATGAAATTTGTTGAAATAGTTGTTGCATCCGCAAGCGGCTTGTGCAATGATGCTCTCAACAACAGGGGGAAACCCCAGAAGGAGAACAGCGATGAGCGACAGATACGAGATTGGCAGCGAGACCTACTGTGACCTGTGCAACGACGAGGGCGGGATCGTGTGCGAGGAGTTTGCGACCGAGGAAATGGATGGCAACGCGCTGTACGAACAGTTCTGCGGAGAGACGGGCGAAAACGTGGACTGGCCGGAGAGCGGAACAGAGGACGAAATCCGGGCGGCCAGCCGCCTGGACTGGGAGCGTAAACTGACAGCAGCGGGTTACACGCGCAATGACTGATCCCGTCCACGACTACCTGGCCGAGATCGGGCGCAAGGGCGGGGTTGCCGGACGCGGCCCCGCCAAGGCCCGCACGAGCGAGCAGGCACAGGCCGCCGCTCGTGCTCGGTGGGGGAAGCGCAAAAAGCGGGTGAAGCGTAGCCCCAACACTGTCTTGACGCCCCCTGGTGGCGTCCAAGCCGCTGTGAAGGAGAAATAAATGAATGAAATGAAAATACCGACAGTAGAAGCGCAAAGCGTATGTGTCGCTTGCGGGCATATTAACGGCCACCACCTTGAAAAGTGCCGCATAGCACAGTTTGAGACGAAGCTTGCGGAAGCGCGGAAACAACACGAGGGATTCAAGCAACGGTTTATTGAAGGCATGGTAAATCTCGATGCGATGACGGCGGAACGCGACCGTCTGGCCCAACAGCTTGCTGTGGCACGAGAGGCGCTGGCTGGTTGCCTTCAATACGTTGAAGGAATGGACTGGTCACGTCAACGCGGGTCGCTCTATGGTCGCTCTGTACCTTACAAAACGTGGCAGAACTGGAACAGCATCGCCACGCTGGACGCGGGAAAGGCGGGAACATGAGCACGAGCAAAACAGCCCTGCTGGCTTGTCCATTCTCCGGGCATCAGGTGCGCCTTAAGGCATTGCGGTACACAAACACTGGCAAGATATATGGGTACAAGATACGGTGCCGCTGCGGTCTTGAAGTGCAACGGGATATGCTATGGTGGACAGGATCGTTTCAGTTGGCTCTGATGAATCATCGAAAAAGGTTTATCGCGTGGTGGAATACAAGGACTAAGATCGCCGCCATCAAAGCAGAGTTGAGAGGATGAAAACGGCAAATATGCAGACCAGACAACGACGGTTGGCCCGAAATCGCCAATGCAGGCGAACGCCGGAGGGTTCGATTCCCGACATCCCCGCCAGAATAGCAAGGGAGGCGCAAAGTGAGAACGATTGTCTGCGTTCGATGCAACAAAGAGTTCGAGCACAATCGCCCAATGGATGACGAGCCTTTGCAATGCCCGCATTGCGGGCAGAATCAGATAACATACGATCCACGCCACGATGCCTTGACTCCAATAGCCAGCATAGCCAGCACTGAAATAAACGAAGAAGAATGGGATCGACAACAAGATCCGGGCTCTGAACCGCCTGGATAAAGAAAGGACAAAAGAAAGGAAAAATAATGAACCAAAAAACTGAAACTCCCTGCGCGCCCGCGAGCGGGTTACGGGAAAAAGGAGGCACAACGGCCCTGGTTGTCGCCCCGGCGTTGCCAGTTCCATTCGTCGTCATTTCCGAGAAGCTGGTAAATAGCGTTGTTGATCTTGGCGTACGCTCCATCGAGCTTGGCCAAATCACGGTTGATAATATAGCCGAAGCGGATCTCCTGCTTGCCGATTGCCACGTCATGCTTAAGGACATCGAGAAACAACGCGCACAAGCCAAGGCCCCGGTGCTTAAGCTTGGGAAGCAGATTGATCAAGCCGTGCAAGAATTAACCGAAGACCTGGCTAAAATCAAACGATATTTACTCGAATGCATTGCGCCAATTAAAGCCGAACTTCAACGTGTCAAAGATGAAGAAGAACGCAAAGCGCGCTTGGCGCTTGAAGAATTGCAAAAACGTGACGCACCACCAGCCGAAATCCAGCAAGCCCAGGCCCAGGTTGAATCGGTTGCCATTGTACACGATGTGCCCAAGGTGTCCGTGCGCATGGTCACAAAGCACAAGGTGATTATCAGCCAGCCGGAATTGATTCCGTTTCAACTGGGTGGTTTGATCTTGATGGCGCCGATTGAAAAGAATATATTGGCGCTATTGAAAGCCGGATTGAAAATACCCGGTTGCTCCATGCATACCTGGGAAGAACCACAAATGGGAACTGTATCATGATCATATCAAATCTGCATAGTTTATCGCCAGCCCGGGTGGAGGCCGCGCGCGCCATGGTTGAAGCCTACGATTCGATGGGATATTGCTCCGTAACTGATTTGTCCGGCAAGACGCCCAAGATCTTCTGGCTTACCAAACGGCATGAAAAAGAAATCGTGATTGATGTCATGGATCTACGGCCGGCATTTCGCGGTTGGGCCATGCACAATGCCTTGCAATCCGCGGCGCCAACTACAGCCATTACCGAGCAACGCTTCACCATCAAAATCGCCGGGAAAGAAATCAGCATGAAGCCGGATACGGTTGACATGCTGGCCATTGAAGGCGAGCCCAATCATGCCATCCTGCGCGATTACAAATTCTGCAAGGTGTATGCCATACGCAATCTGAAACCCGAATGGTATTGGCAGCTTAACTGTTATGCTTTCGGCCTGCGTAAACGCAATGTGCAAGTTGTGCAAATCCTGCTGGAATGCGACCTGACGGATTGGGATCGGTTTGAAGCATTGCGCGATAGCCGGTATCCAACCCTGCCAATTGTTGTCAAGGAAGTGCCCATGGCCAGCAATGAGCAAATCGAACAATGGATGTTTGCCAAGGTCCAGGCCATCATGGAAGCTGAAACCAAGCCGGATGCCGACTTGCCTGATTGCACGCTTGAAGAGCGGTGGGGAGATCCGGATCATTATGCCGTCAAAAAGCTGGGCGGGAAAAACGCACTGCCAAATTGTTCCGAGATTGCCACGCGCGCCGAGGCTGAGGCTGTTGCGGCCGGCAAAACAGCTACCCAAGGTTATCAATGCGAGATCGAATTTCGCAAGGGGAACTCGCGGCGTTGCTCGGGTTCAGGCGATTGGGCCGGCTGTCCAGTCCGCAATTGGTGTACTCAATATCAGACCAAAATCGCTCCCGCTTTCTAAAAAATGAGAAAATATGTTCAAAAAGGGACACATAATCAGGCGAAAGCCTGGTAGCAATGTTGGCGGTAGCAAGCAAGCGGTCATGCACACGGTTCTTTGTGCAAACGGCTCATATATTACCGTCAAGATTGGCCGTAAACTGGCGATCAGCATGTTCTGCACCGAATGTCTTGGCTTTGAAACGCACCCCGAAAACTGCACTTCTTCTGCATGTCCTCTGTTCCCATTCCGGGCCAAGACCAGGCTGACAATGCGAGGAACCGAACCCAAGCCCGAACCGATACGACAACCGATCGTGAAAGAAACTGAAAATTGAAAGGAAAACGATGCCCGAATACGTACAGAAAAGAAAACTGACCATCGAGGAGATGGAAAAATTGGCTGCGCTGGCCGCACTGCCAGCCGGCCAATTGAACGAACAAGCCGCGGATTTCGTGGGCAAGCAGTTCACGAAGAAATGGGCTTCCCAATATGGCATGTCTGAAAAGCAAGTTGAATGGATGAACAAGCTGTTTGAATTCCATGTTGGCGGCAAGGCAACCGTGGCCGGATCGCCAACTGGCGATAGCGGCTTGAAGTATGAATTCTGCGAAGCAACCGAAACGCCCGGCGGCTGGCAAATCCTATTGCATGGCGCGGTCATGGGACCCATGGTAACGAAAAACGAAGCGCAAATCATTCTGGTCTGGCTGGACAAAGCCGTGATCAATATCGAACAGATGTATGGGCCACCGTTGGAAAAGAAAGAGGAAACACATGCCCAAAATGAGACAGCCAAACCGAAAGGAGTGTCGGATCCAGGTGAAGCTTACACCCCACCGGACGACATGCCCTTTTAAGCTCTTCCAAATCTATAAGCAGGAAATCCTACGCGGCGTGCAGGCGGACCTTCAAAAAATGTGGTTGGAGGTGGTAATTCTGCATGATACAGCGAAACAAAAAAACAAACGGAATGAAATGATTCATCTGCATGGCGCGTTAGATACGCTTCAAACGCTGATGGACAAATATGGAAAGGAAATAGAATAGCACTATGAAGATCAAGGAAATCAAAAAGATATGGGGCGACAGCCCCAGGGCCATCTGGCAGGTTGAAGCCGAGGATGGCACCCAGGCCAAGACTTGGGAAAACGAAGGCTGGATCAAAACGCTCAAAGTAGGCGATGCCATGCCTGGCACGGAGAAACGGGAATCAAAGCGCAAGGCCGGCGAATTTGAAACCTGGCTGGTCAAAATGCCGCAGGAAAGAAAATCGTTTGGCAGCGGGTTTCAAGCGCCGAAATTCAGCCCGGATGAAATCGAGCGCGCCAAGATGCCTAGCTTCTGCGTGTCCTATGCCAAGGATCTGGCTTGCGCGCACTTCGAGAAGGATACCCTTACAGCCGAGGAACTTGGTGAGGCTGTTGATTGTATGGCACATCGGTTATTCGATACCATGCAAGATTTGCGTAACAGACTAGCTACTTCCGGCAAGCCCGATCAGGCAAAGTCCGCTACTCCACCAGCATCGCAAGCACCCGCTCAACCGCCTGTCGTCAAAAAGAATGGCAAAGCCAAGGAAGCCGTGAAAACAGAGAACGATAAAGCACCAACTAAAGCACAAGCACAGACGCCAGAAACACCCAAACCAGCCACGTCGCCTGTCGTGCCGCAACTGCTCAAGCCAATCGTGATCAAGCAGACCCTTGAAGCGTTCGCCAAGTTGGACCCGCAACTCAATCAACTTGTGCTTGAGCAATTGCTTGGCAGTGTTGATGAGCCGTTTGCATCAAACAAGTGGACGGACGTAGAGCGTGCACAACTGCTGGACATATACACCCGCATCAAGACAACGAATACAGCCGCATTTCTTGCGCGGTTTGGTGTCACGCTATTCTGTAAAGCTGGCGACAAACCCATCCTGATAAAAGCATGAACAGGCCCAAACGAAACCCGGGCTTCGCGTTGGAAAACCCAACCGAAGCCCAGCTTCTCCATGAACGGGAACAACGCATAATACGGGAAACAATTCGGATATTGCAAGATAAGCCGTTGAAATATCGCGGCGTTGATATGACGCCATGCCTGCCGATCATTGATCCGCGCGATATGGTAAACCCATTATTCGCAGTTGGAATGAAAAGAAAAAAATGAAAAACGAATTCCTCAATGAAGTGAAGGTGGTTACGGTTCACCGCTACCTGCTTAAAAATAACCAGCCAATCCTGATGAACACACCCGCGATCGTATTGGAAACATTCAAGCAATTTTGCATGATTTCCGATTGGTGGACGCCTGATAAGGAGGTATTCATTCAGTTTCTACTGGACAGCAAGCATCGCGCCATGGCATTCAATCTAATTTCGCTTGGTTTGGTTGATCAAGCTCTGGTCGCGCCGCTGGAAACCTTGCGCGTGCCGGTCATGCTGAACAGCCGGGTAATCGTTCTGGCACATACGCACCCGTCCGGCAATCCGGATCCATCCAAGGAAGATCTTGCCGTCACTAAAACCATAATCAGCAGCGCAAGCCTGCTTGGCATAAAAGTGCTTGATCATGTCATCCTGACGCCCTGCCAAACGCACACCGCCCAAATCTTCTCCATGCGTGAAAGCGGCATGGTGCAGTTTGATGGTGACGAAACAACACGACAAATACTGAAAGGACTGAAATGAAACCTGAACAAGAATCCCAAGCCAAAAATGAATTGCAAAACGTGCCGGCTCAGCGCCTTGTTATCGGGGCCATCCTGCAAAATCCATTGAACTGTATGAGCGTCTGCCGGATGATGCGCGTCAGCAAGGATTGGTTCATCTATCCGTTAGACCAGCTTTATGAATTGATCGAGACGCTTTATACTACAGGCCAAACAATCGGTCTGCCGGTGATCAACCAGCACTTCCTGGGCGATGAAACCATGGCAGGAATTCTTTCTGAATGCCAAGCTCGGGCCGGCACCGTACCCGAATTAGTTGAAGCCTTGGCAATCCTGCGTAATAATTACGGCTACCGCTGGTTGGTGAACAAACTGGGCGACTACCAGATGCGTGTTGATCCGGCCGCGCCGTTCGATGAATTCTTTGACAGCCTGCGTTCAGACATTGTCGGGTTTTCATTGACGCCTGAAGGAAAACACGACCCGCAAACCATGCTCAGCGAGCTCGAAATGCGGATCAAACGCGCGAAAGGTGAGGGCACCTGGGGCATCCCCTCGCGCTGGTTTGCAGTCAATCGCATGACTGCGGGCTACGAGCAGGGCAAAATGAGCATCCTAGCCGGACGACCAAAGGAAGGTAAAACCACGCTGCTTTTGAATGAAGCCAGGCATATCGCTGAAAACTCCGGGCCAGTTGACATCTATACCATGGAAATGAGCGAACAGGAATGCTGGGCCAAGATGGCCTGCGACATGGCGGAAATGGATTTCTTCTGCCTGAAGCGCGGCATGTATAGCGAGGAAACAATCGCCAAATTCAAGGAATGCTGGAAACGCGTCACGGCTTTGCCGATATGGATTTGCGACCGTAACATGAGCGGCGAGCAGTTATGCGGTTCAATGCGCGATCGGTCAGCCAAGGCGAAACCGGTCTGGCGTTGTCTGGATCATATGGGTTTGATCAAGTCCCGACGCCGCGCTGAAAGTCGCACAATTGAAGTCGGCCACATGAGCCAGATGATCGTCAATACGGCCAAGGATACTGGCTGTCCAGTCCTCGTTGTCTGCCACTTGAATAGACTGGCTACCCGTGAGAAACCAACCATCAGCCATCTACGCGAGTCGGGAGCCTTGGAAGGCGATGCCTATCTGGTCATGCTGCTTTATCAGCGAACAGTCGGCGCGCAGCTGGATGATGTGCCAACCGTGTTGGATGTAGCCGCGCATCGTAGCGGACCGACCGGACAAATTGCCATGATCTATCAAAAAACAAAAAGCCGCTTTGCAGCAGAAAGGTAAAATGAGAATGATAGTACCGACAGGTAATGGGATGCTTGACGTTGAAGTTAAGGCGTCCTCGGCGAGCAGTGTGGATGTTTATCTGGATAACATACGCATTCTTTGGAGTGTTCCACTGGGAAAAGTTCCTGAAATGATAAAGGAAGAAGTAATCAAACTTAATATTTTCCCTGAAAAGGAAGCACAATGACATTGTATTTGATAACCGTTTTCAATGACGTGGAGCCGAGCGTCGAGGGACCATTCAAAGATGAAACAGACCGTGATCGCCGGGCGCACGAATATCGTGCTGCAGAAGGTGATGACCATGGGATCTTCATGCTGGATATAAACGATGACGGCATGCCATCCATTGAAGCGTATAGCGGAAGTTTCTTTGAAGAAGGCGCTGATCCACTGGACCCGAACGATATGCGGTAAACGAAAGGAAATAAATGAAACTAGATGAAATGATGGCAGTATCCGCCACAGCAGAAAAGGTGTTTCGCGCAGCAATCGCATTGATGCACGAGCAAACATCCAGGGAAAATGAACAAAGCACAACAACGCATATCAGAATAGGCGAGCCAGGCAAACCTGTCATGCAATTGGTGGTTGAATTCCTTCATAATCTGGATGGGCACGCGCGTTATTCCTTCGCACACTACTACACGCAGAACGGCGATGCCATGCGTGACCCGGAAATCTGCATGATTGATCAAGGCCCCGGCAGATTGCTCCCGTATTATTACCGGCAAGATGGTTTAGGAATTGAGAATGATTATTATTCTGTGACGGGAAACATGTGCTGGTCCAGCCAGGAAGATCTCGCACGGTTTTGTGGATCATGGGCTAGGAACCTTGTCGCTCAACAGCCACTATTAAATGAACGAATGAAAGCCATGGACTCGGAGGAAAATCATGCTTAAATACATGGGCCAAAATCTTGGTATATCAGGATTACACTTGCTTAAATCCGATCAGCCTTATGATATGGCTAACTGGCAAAATTATACTCATCTGCAAGTTGGTGGAGGGATCTATACTAAAGCCGGAAAATATCTGTATAAAAGCTGGCGGATCATAATCCCATTTCCAGAACTGATTGTCTGGGCAGACAAAACCGGCTTTCTTAAATGGGAGAAACGATGAAAGTCAAAACCGGATGTTGCGTAAAGAAAGGAGGAACATGAAAGCTGAAATCAAAGGAAAGACACTGCATATCGAGATTGACTTGCAAGATCCAAAGATCAGCAAAAGCGGGAAAACACTCGTCGTTGCCAGCACCTACGGCAATCTGCAAACATCAGCGCAAGTCAATGGCAAGCCGGTCACAATCGGGTTGAATGCATATATCAAAGCATAATTCAACCCGGCCATCGAAAGCCCCAAGGGACTAACACTCCTTTGGGGCTTTTTTATTTGCGCTTGCCGTGATGCCATTTGGCAGCGTTCGCTGCGAAGTTCGCCTGCTTGCGCGTGGCAGGAGAATATTTGCCTTCCTGCGCGGCCAGCACTTTGTGCGCAAAGGCTATCGGGCTTTGCCCGGCGGCGCTAGCTTTCCGGGTCAGTCGGCCTTCATGCGATTTCTTGATGTGGATTGCCATATTCTACTCCTTGTTCTGCTCCTTGTTCTGTCGCTTACTTCTCCTATGTTATGTTGACATAACAGACTACGGGGCGGGGGATATTCCTAAATCTTCCTGCGCGCGTTGCCGGACTTGTTCGATGGCCTGTTGTTGAGCGGCGGGAACGCCTTCCTGTACGCCGGCGCGTTCATACTTTTTCGCCAGCGATTGATCCATGCTCTTCAACGTGCCGCCCAACCGGATAACTGATTGCGCCCATTTCTCGGCCAACTTCAAATCACCGCTATTAATGGCCTTAAAGAATTCGTTGTATGCCCTGGAGATGATATACCGCTTGCCTTGTGCCATGACGATATGCGGATCAATCCCATTACGCGCGGCCGCATCGAGGATCTCCGGGACCAAGCCGGCCAGGTTCTTCTGGTATTCCGGTTTACCCTGGATCTTGTCCCATGTTTCAGGCTGGGCATACGTTTCGAGTACTTGCCCAATCATGCGTTCTGCCTTGGCCGGCGTCATGCCGCGGCTGATTGGAGCAAAGAATGAGGACGGCTTGCCTTCCCACAATGTGCTCAAGGACATGGGCACAAATTTCTTGAGGATCTCCTTGGTGCGCGAACCGTCAACTGCCGATCGCCAGAACCCTTCATCCTTAAATGGCAGATCCCAGCCGGAAGTATTCGTGCCAGTGGCTTGTTCAAACACGGTCTTGAATGCCAAGGATGTTTTAGCCATGAGTGTTGTCAACGGATTATTCAATAACCCGGCGATTTCCCATGCCTGTTTGCCGTAACGCAGATAATAACGATCCTTGCCGGCAATGCCGCCTAGCCCGAGTTTGCGCGTGATCGGGGAAATGTCCACGGAATACTGCTTGCCCGCTTCGTTGTCCACCGATAGCGGTTCATCGGAATCGTCTTTATTTCCGAACGCCGCATAGATTCCCGCCTGCAAGATGTTCGGCATGGCAACGATTGTTGCCAGCATAGCCGGCCAGTAATTTTTCGCCAGCTGTTCGCGCTCATACTTGGAATAAGTATAGCCAATGCCCTTGCCCAGACCGGCTGTGACGATGTTGGACATGGACCAATCCGGGGCGAAAATGAACAAGTGCAACAACTGTTTCATCTTCGGCGTGGCCCACATGAATTTGTTCATATCCATGCCGCCTGTAACGGCGTTCAAGTAGGAAGCAATATCCTTGCGTGCGCCTGTCAATTCTTCAGGTCCATAGGCGAGGTGCTTGGCGATCCAATCGGCTTCCAAGGTCTCGGCGCCCCATAACTTTAATCCGCCATGCAGGTCGCGCCAGAGTTTTTTGTCGTTGAAATTTTTGGCTTTCTGTATGGCGTCCACGGCCCACTTGACACCCAGAGCAGACGCCACACCCTTGATAGCATCAAGATCCTTGCCAATCAAGCCAGTATCATAATCATTTGGCGTCTGAAAACGCAATGATGCCTCCACCCACTTCTTCATGATCTCCGGCTTATCGGCATATTCTTCATATAACTTCCCGCTCATGCCGCCTTTCATGGCATTCCACAAACCTCTTTCCGTACTACCCATCTTGTGCGCCATGGCGGACCAGAATGATTCCGTGACCGCGGCATAATGGAACGCTGACAATGACAGGGAAATAGCCTTACTCCATGCGTTGTAGTGGTCAACCGCCCGCCAGAATCCGCTATCCCAACGTTGATCAAGCAGCATCTTCATCGTGTTCACCGCATCAGGATGAACAAGGAAATGATCCCAGGATTTGTAAGGCGAATCCATCTTGACGTATTCCCTGGTCAAGTGCGGGTTCTGCGCTAGAACCTGCGATAAGGCTTCAAACGGTTTTGCCAGTCGCGCCCGATAGCCGGCTTTATCAGTGCCTTTAAGTAAAGCGCCCAATCGGTCGGTTAACATATAAGCCAGAGATTCGTCGGCCGGCGTAGGCGGTAAATACGGGCCGCGGGCCTTGAGTTCTTCTGGCGTTGCTCCTGACCGGATCCCTATAATCAGCGGATTGCCATCGTTATCAATGAAGTTCTGGCTGATATGCAATAACTGATTATGCAAGGCCACTTGATAGGTTTCATCAATCCACATGCGGTACAACTTTGCCGCGTCCAAGGTGATTGGAACCAGGCCCCGCTCCATGCCTTCCTGGATGGTCGGTATCCGGCGTTGCTCCGTGCGTCCTGTTTCTTCACGCCATTTCCTGATGACATCCGACACGGAATAGCCTTCCTTGGCGGCCCAGAAGTGCGGCATGTAATGGTTCAGATACTTGATCCAGGCATCCTCATTGAAGGACTTGGCCAGATCGTTCACCTCGGCAATGCCTTTATCGAAGCCGTCATAGATTTCCTTGGCCAGTTTTTCATGGCCTTTAAGGATAACCGTATTGCTTGGAACAGTTTCATAGCCGGGCGTTTTGTTCAATTCCCGGCCTTCACGCGCCATGGTGATTGCCTCGAACAGGTTCGGGATAGATTTGCCATCTTTATCCACGGCTTGTTTGCGCCATTTCATTTCCTGTGCGGATGCCAGGACTTGCGCGGCGCGCACTTTATTGGCCCAATCTTTGTAGTATTCATGCAGTTTTTGCGAGCCCACAAATTGCGTGGTTGATTCCGGAAGCAACCATTTACTGATGTCGCGGGCATGGAACTGTTCACGGACACCACCGGCACGCTCGATGGTCTTAGGCTCGTAGGGCGCTACGGCATCCAATGAACCATGCACGCGCTGGAAAGTTTTCAGGAGGTATTTTTGCAACCTGATAGCTTCTTCGGGATACCCATATTTCCTAAGTTCTTCATCTGTTGCTGGGTGAGGCACCCCATCTGTGCATTGAATGTAAGCAGTTCCGATCTTTACTCGGAGTCCCAGTTCGTTGTAGTTCTGGGGACGGCGGCCTTCGATGGCTGCTGAGATGGAGTTGGCCAGCAGTCCCAACTTGTCGGCTTGTGGGGCTTTGGGATTGATAGTGGGCTTATACATATTCTTGCGCCATTCAGGATCAATAGCTGTCCCCGAATACACGTCCCCAACCGCGGCCCAGATAATGTCTTCTCCGGGAGGACGGATGACTAGACGAAGGGAGCCGGGACTAGGGCGAACACTCTTGGTTTTTACATGTTCTGGATCCGGACCAACTTGCCACTCCCAATCCTCGGGTAACGGGATCGTTTGTTCCAGCCTCGTTTGTTCCAGCCTATCGCGTTCTGCCTTTGCTGCTTCTTCTGTTGGGAACCATTGCCAATGTTCATTCGATCCTTCAACAGTATTAAACTTTGTTATCGACCATCCCTGACGAGCTTCGGGCTCTTTTGATTTCGCTGTATACCCACTGACAATGACCTGTTCTTCCGGCTTGTCCCAAGGCAGCACTTCACCTTTGTGTAGGCGGCGGGACTGGGCCAGCAAGGCACTGGTAATCTTGGAGAATAGATGCTTGCCATCCTGATTGAATGCTCCAATGTCGTGGTAGAACCCTTCACCTTTGGCATAGGCTTCCTGTGGGTCGTAGCGGATGCCATGATCACGCTTCCATTCGTGGACGACTTGGGCAACCATCTTATAATCAGCTTCAGGATGACGCACTTCTTCTCGTTCGGTCCAAGCTGATTGCGCTTCTTTCTCGGATATAATTTTTAATTCTTTGGAGTCTTTCTGATACCAGGTTCCTTTTTCTTTATAGAAATCCATCCCATACAGTTCAAACTTTTCAGGCATTGGTTTTACTGAGAACTGTTTTTCCAACCGCTCTTTCAAATCTTTGGCCAGCCGCACGGATTCGCTGACCAGATCAGGAGCTTCCAGAACCTTGGCATGATATAGCGCTTGCCCATCTTGAATAGGATTCAACGCCTCATGCGTTGCGCGCTCCATGGCTGCTTCCCAGTCCGCGCTGTGTGCGCCGATTGCACGTTGATATACTTCCTGTGCCTGCGCAATTTTAAGAACATCCCCCCTGGCACGTTCCACGGATGGTTCACGGATACCCAATTCATCGGCCATCCATTCCTTGATCGGAAAACGCTGTTTGACTTCTTTAAGCGCCACAGCATATTTGGCCTTATAGTCCGCGTCGTATTTGGCAATATCTAATAAGGCCATGCCGGGATGTTCTTCCGGGATTGGTATCCCAAGCTCGCGTAAGGTGTCCGCGCTTACGGTTGAACCATCGCGTTCGCCGCCATGGATGTTATAGAGCGGAATGCTTTCGCCCGCCTTGCCTGTTTCCTGATACCCAATGAAGGTAGCTGTGGGCTTTTCAGACTCAGGACGGTTCAGGGTGGCCCTCTGTCTGGATTGAAGCTCCTTGGCATAGCTATCGGAGAACTGGATATTGGATGGGATTTCACCAGCATCTTGATAGAACGAAAGCATTTCAGGATGGGTATAGCCGTTGAGCAATTGCCCTCCGGTATCACCCGCCACCTTGAAGATCAACTCGGGATGCTCGCTGGCCACGTCATACATCCGTTTGATGTTGGCTTTGATTTGGTTAGGCGTAAGGGAATTCTTAGCTCCAGCCTTTGTCACAGTAGGCAGTGCATAGGACTGGCCTTCAGTACCTATCTGTAAACCTTCACCCTGGCCTTTAACATTCCATTTACCTTTCCACCCCATGGGTTTCCCACCATAGCCTTCTTCGCGCCAAATATTGCCCGGCTTTCCAAAGGAAGCATAGCCGGCCGATCCAGCCCCATGAAATCCATTGAGATTAGAACCGAAAACAAAAACCTCATTGGGTGCCAATTTCTCAACCCTCGCGCCGTAAGAAGAAACCTTGATGGCCCCCCGCCCAGATTCGGGTTGTGGCCGTTCTACGATTTTCTCGAACACAGTTTGTATGGCACCAGTCCGGACCTGGTTGGGATAGGCTTGCATCGCTGCGTCGACATCCCAGCCTTCGCGCCGGGACCATTGCTCGCGGCCTTCTGGTGTATCCAGATTTACCTGTTCAATGGCTGTAATCCGATAGCGGCCAGGTATATCACGGATGGCAAACGTATCGCCCACAGCACCGAAAGGTCTGCGCGTGGTAGCTGTCCGGTCGCCAGCAGCAATCAATTCTGCTGTGGTCTTGGCGCCCTGTGGATATTTCGCGCGTAATCCAGTTCTGATCTGTTCGGCTTTCATGGGATAATACATCGGCAACGTGCCAAGATCAGCACCCGGTTTAACCGATTTTTGATCGGATTCCACAATCGGCTCAACGTTAAGATGTCGTTTTGCTTCCGGGATGTCTTTGGCATAACGCTCATAAGGCTCGTAGAAGTTACCCTTGCCCGTCTCAAATTTTCTTTCAGCAGGATTCCAATAACCCATCTTCATCAAATCTGCCGTACCTTTGACCGGATGTGCTTGTTTGAACCAACGCGGGAATGTTATCTCGACGGGGATTCCTGCGCGTAATCCGGCGTGCGCACCAGCTTCATCTATTCCATTTTGCCCGCCAGATATGATCTTCCCGATAGTAATCCCCTCACTCATAAGATTCTTGATAAACGCCATGACGTATCTGTTTGCCCGTTCCTGTATGGCTGGGACTGTCTCGTTGTAAAACTTGCGCCATTCTTTTTTTTGCCACACTGCTGGATTCAAACCATGTTGTGACAATAATTGAGATTGCGTGTTTTCAAATTCTTCTATTGGAGCATTCTTGTGTGCTTTGCGCCAAACTTTGAATTCCGGTTCGATTATCCGCGCGTTATCATAATCAATCAGTGCCTTTAAGCCATTGCCGGCGATATTCAAAACAGGCAAGTGTTGCTTGCTTTTGCTTTTTAATTCTTCCGCTACACGGCGCGCGGCTTTATTAGGCGGCTCCTTCATATTAACAGGAATATAAGAACCCGGAATGGATTCCGTCTTGCTTATTGCCACTGGTTCTTTGGCAAGCTTAGCCGTTAACCCACTGCCAGCGGTTGTTTCATTAACCATTAACGCAACAGTGGCGCCACCTGCTTCGGTAGCTTTGTGTGCATTTAATGCTGTTCTATACGAATATTCGCTGAACCTGCTTTCGGTTATCGTTAAAGGTCCAGCGATTAACTTAGCAAGCGGCCGGGCATAAGCGGGATTGATCAGAATTGGTTGCTCACTTGCTTCGCGGCCGGTTATCATGGCCCGTGTAAGAACAGGTTGCCAGTATTTTTGATCGCCTTTGTTTCCAAAATTTACAAACAATGGGCGCTTGGTATAACCTAGAAATTCCCGTAATTTTGCCGCAGCCACTTCCGGTTTCATATCGGGTTTGAGTACAAGAATTGGCCGGGCAACGTATTCGCCCCGATCTTCGCCCGGATGATGAATCATGGATTCTCCAAGCAAAGGATCTCCCTGGATGTCCTCCAATGACCACGGCATGCGATAATGTAGAAGATACGCATTGATGCGCAAGGCGGCAGCATCTTCCGCCGTCATAGTGCGATTATCCATCAATAAGACTACGCCATCTGATCTTTGCACCAGCCGCTCCATTTGTTCTTTCGGATGCAGGCCGGTAACGAGATCATTCAATTCGTTTTTAGTCAGAACCTTTCCAGCACGCACTGCTTTTCTCACTTCAATATCGCGCCGTGTTTGAATATCAAAGGCGTGTTCTTCCCATCTGGCGGGACCGGGAATACCCCTTGTTGAATTTATGGCTTGTTGACTGCCAAGAATTGAGGCCAGTTCAAGTTGTGGGCCTTGAGGTTTAGTGGTGTCGCGTTTTTCCGGGATCAGGATCGGATCCATATCAAGCACATCTTCGCCTGATACTTTGTTTATATCGAACACTTGCGGTTCTTTATATGCTTCCCGCCCTTCCTCATGTAGTTGTTGTTGCCATTCTTGAAGGTTCGGCTCTTTTTCTGCGCCCTTACGTTCTTCCATGCGCAGTTGGCCCGGAACAATGTTTTCCGCGAAATCGCCAAGATGTTCGATTTTCGATTGGTCCCTGCGCAGATAATCTTCCGTGGCAACAGTGGTGTAATCCATGATTATATCTTGAATACGTTTAGATGCGGCATCATATTGTGCTGGTTCCAATTTGCTTTCAGGATCCAACTTGGAAAGCATGGCGAACACAAGACTTGAGTTATCTTTTCCTTCCCGCAGTCCCGGAATCAAGAAATTATCTATGATGGTGTGCTTTGATTTGAAGGGTGCTAAGGCCGGGTCTTTCCATGTTTTACCAAGGTGCAGTTCATGCTTTATGGCATCGTGATCCATGATCCACAATTCACGCTTTTCCGGTATCCAAACAGCCGGACTACGCGCGCGAGTTTCTTCTTCCGCTTTCCCACGGCCGCGAAATGCAGAACTTAATGCCGAGATCAGGTCAATCAACTGTTCTTTTTTTGATTCGGCATATTTGCTTTTGTCTCGCGGTGTTATTCCGGGAGGATAAGGCGATTTGGCTAGTTGGCTGTTCACATATTCTTCAATGGATTGATCAGTACCTTGCGCTTCGACCATGCGCATAAAAGCATCTTGATCGCCTAACTGCGTTTTCTCGATACCATCAGGGTCTATTTCTTTGGGAATCCAGGAGAAGTCCCTGGCCTGATTAAGTATGGCCGACTCCACGGCAGCCCACATATCATGCGGTAAAAAGCGAGGCGGGTTATTCTGAGCGAACGAATCGGCTTGTGCCTGCTCGATCTCATTTCCTTCCTGCATGCGTGCTTCGACGTCACGTTGCTGGCGGATGCGGGTTCCCGCCTTGAATTTCTCGAATTCTTCCGGTGATAGTTTTGTGATCAAATCATGCATGCGCTGAACATTAGCCCAGGCATCCTTGCCGATTTTTAGAGTACGTAGACGAAAGGCTATTTCACGGCTTTTACGATGAATCCATTTTTGATATTCATCCGGATCCATCATTTTAACATTGGCTCGTTCATCATCGGTGCGCAACCATTCGGACCGCCAAATATCCGGTAGTTCAGCGACTTCTTCACGCCACTTCATTCTGCCGGTTTTTTTAATAAATGCGGAAAGAGCTACATGATGATAAAGCTCCGGTTCTTCACCGCGTTCCCTGGCTAATTGCAACATTTTCTCGTATAAAGGCGCGCCTTCGCTCATTGCCGGCAAACGCGCACCGCGTAATTTGATTTCAGGTGGCGGCGGAGGCGCCTCGATTTGGCCAGCTTGTATAGCGCCGAAGGCATGTTCTTTCCGGGCCTCTTCCTTGCCATGCGCATATAAACGCACTGCATCGTAAACCGTTGGGCCAAGATCTTCCGATAACGCCTTGCCCAACTGTTTATCCGCGGCCGCATCCAGCCCGATCATTCCATAGAAATTGTCCTTCAATCCATCATCAGCGAAGCCCATGTGCATAACCGCGATATTCGAGGCGAGTTCCTGTAGTTCCCGGCTATATTTTCCCGGTTCTTTGATTTGCTTTATCAGGTCTTCAATGGTAGCTAGATTCATTTCCGGCTTTTCCGTGCCAAATCTTTGCTCTGCTTTTTCGGTTTCGCGGTCCAAGGCGCGAAGTACGGATTCGAGTTGCTTCTTCATCGCCTTAACCGCGCCGCCCTTGGCTAGTGCTTCCAATTCCGCTCTTCTGACAGCCAGTGTTGCGGCGAAGGAATTGTCAACGCGCATTTCAGCGGCGGCATCATTATTTAAGGCGTCGATCTTGCGGGTTAAGGCATTGGCTTTAGCCATTAACTTTATCTGAAAATCAATAGGATCCCTGGCAATGGCCTCGTCCCGCTCTCCAAGCAATCGTCCCCTGGCTTTTTCCAAGGCGGAATAAACAGGGCCATCCTTGCCAAGTAAACTGGTAACGAATTTGGCAAATCCGGTTTCCGGGTTCCCGGAAAGCAAATGCGCCACTTCCTCGACTTCGGATGAGGGCGTGGACCAGGCGGAATGGAACATCTCGTTCGTTTCGGGATTGTAATGCGAATCCACCCTGACACGGTAAACCGGGACCTGCTTGCCGTTGATTGTTTCAACATCATGCTTTGCCAGAGAGTCGGGATGCATGGCAACCAACGCGGCGAGTTTGTCCCGATCCGTGTCCTCCACAATCCTGGCCGGAAGTTCCTTGTGGATCACGTTATATTTTGCCGCAACAACATCCATGAGCATGCCGATCAAATCCTTTTGCGGCCTGGTGGCGCCGAGCAAGACGATGTTGCGGTCTTCCGGTGTTTTAATTTCCGTCAATTCCATCTTCCGAAGTGCCTGTTCCTGCTCAATGGAGATCGTGGGCAACGCGCTAAGGCGCTGCAACCATTTCATCGTTCCGGAAGTCAAATCATCTCCGGTCTTGTAGATGTCGCTGGCAATCCTGAACACAATCTGCTTGCTGTTTGGATCAAGCCCAGCCGCAACCAATTCGCCCTTCCTGACCTTCTCGCGTTGCCATTCAGCTTCAAGCCCCATGACCCCGCCCATGCTCTCTTTCGCATGATTGAGAAAAACTGTCCTGTCCAACAGATAGGCCATGGTTTTGTAGCTTGGATCCTTCAAGGCAGCGTTCAGGGCAGTCCGCAGAATTACGGCCGGTTTTGACCCATCAGGTATGCCCTTTATGGCCTCCAAAAGTCGCGATTGCTCAGGGATGGCCTCTTGGATACCTTCTGGGCCTGCGATCGGTTTTGAGGCTGTTTTTATGCGTTCTATGAGCTCCGGCACGGTTCTTTCCACATGCTCGGCCAAAACAGCATCCAAACTGTGCGGAATTGCCCATTCTCTACCGATTAACCGGGGTAGCCATTTCCCGATAGCGAAGCGTTGCCGATCTCGTTCCGCCAGAAGTTCATCTTGCAGACCCTTGGCCGCATCGAAAATGTTGCGATTACTGACCATGCCTCCCGTCGGTGGGAATAACGCATCGGTCAATTCGCCTGTTCGCATCATCTCCCTGGCCGTGATCTGGCCGCGGGCTATGGCACTGCCGGCGATCGCCACGGGGAATACGGCAAAGGACACCGCCTGGGCCGCAAGCTCGGGCAAGGATGGGATATGCCCTTGCGCTATCCCGGCCGCAATCAAAGTCGCCTGATTGCCAAAATAACCCTGCCAGCCAGCGTCTCGGAGCGTATCAACCATGTGCGCCATCTGTGGCGTTTCCATGCCGCGCGCCCACATCTTCGTCATGGCCGACATGAAGGCGGATTTCATCGGCGCGGAGTGCATGATCGAATCGCCCAATTTCTCAACGCTTTCCCCATAGATCCCCTTGCCCCACAAGGCATGGCCCATGTAAAGCAAATCGCCCAACTGTGCCGCGGCCACATTCAAACTTGTGCCGTACACGGTCTTGAGCATAGCCGACATGAAACCATCGCCATCATTGGTCATGATCGCGGCCAGATTGCCTTGCTGGTCCGGCGTCATCTGCACGTTGGGCATCATGCGCTCAAAGGTCGGTTTCAGGATGTTCTGCGCAAAGGTCGTGGCTTCGTAAGTCGCGGTTTCCAAACCAATCTTCTTGGCGGCGAGCACGGCCAGTTCCTTAACGCTCTTGCCGGCAATCTGCTTCCCGGCTTCCGTGGCCATGAATTCAGCCAGCTTCTCGGCAGCGCCAGCCTTGCCCAATTTCTCGGCTGCCTTCAAGGCGCCATATTTCAAGACTTCCGACTCGCCAACTTCCATGGCTAGTTTCGGAGCGATTTTGCTGACACCCGCGGCAATGGTTTTGGCGACCCCATATTTCATCCAGCCGGCGACACCCTCACCCGCCGCTTCCTTGGCGGCGAAATTGATCGAATCCTTCAAGAGCGTCTTGGATATGGCTTCCAACCCAACTTCAGCAGCTTCCTTGGCAACAATCTTCCCGCCTGATGCCGCCGCGCCAATACCGGTGGCTGCGCCCAGCAGTTCACCCATGAACGGGATCATGCCCAACACGCCGGAAACCACGTCATAACCAAACGAGGTCTTGCGCGATTGATCGGCCAGATACATCTGGACATTACGCTGTTGATCGGGCGAGGCGGTTCCAGTCTTGACTGCACGCGCATCTATCAGGAGTTTGCCAGATCGGATCAGATCAGTCGCGTTCAGATAGGGGACATAATGTAACGGATGTTCAGCGACTTCCTCGAAGGCGGTTAACCAGTTCTTCCTAGATTGCTCAGGGATGAGCATGCCCGTAGGTTGCCCAGGTTGTTGCGGCTGTTCTGGCTGTTGAAGTTGCTGTGCTTGCTGTGCTTGCTGCAACTGTGCTGGACGCGCATAAATATTTATGCCTAGCTCATCATATAGATCCATGGCAGGTTGATCTGTCGAGACCGGAGCATCATTGGTCAAACCAAGTTCTTCTAGGAGTTCAGCCATGGTTCACTCCTAATTGATTTTACGGATCCATTTCTTGCTCGATACCAGCATCTCCGCTTCATCGACAATCCCGGGGTCTTCCCAGTCGTTGATGTCAACCGGAGCGCCGGGATTTAATGCGCGGCGTTTCATGGCAATACCGCGCGCTGCGAATGTGATCGCATCGGCAGCCGATCTGAATTGCCCGGTGGCTAGACCGGCTTCATCCAGCATATAATCATTTCCTCTCGAAAGAAGCATGTGGCGTGTACTGGCGATTTTCGTTAGATATTGCTGAGCGCCAAAGGCACGTTGTAACTGATCGTTCAACTCTACGAAATGCCCTGTGTCATAATCTTTCTGACCGGTTACACCAGCAATGGTTCTTCGCAAATCATTGATGATGCTTTCAGATTCTGTCAGGGCTTCTCCTACCGTTTTCCCTTCAAGTCCTCGAATTCGTTTATTGAAGGCAATCCGTTCCTGGGTGGCGGCCGATCCAAATTTCTGCTGTAGCAATTCAAGTGGATCCGGGATACCAAAATTCCGCTTTTCTTCCGTCGTACCGAATCGATTAAAGAATCTAAATGGCAGATCACTATCCTTCACATGACTGTCGATAATCGATTCGATCCTTTGCTTATGGGAAATAGGATCGAAAGCAAACTTCTTATCTGGGCCAAGAAGATTATGGATGGCATTAACATAATCTTTCTGTCCTTGTTCATCACGGATTCCAAGATAGGTATTGTGAACCACTTTGTTGGCCTCAAGATCGTTGTTCATTAATCCCGTCACCACCTGGCCGATGGTCATACCTGGAGTCCGGTCGCGCATCATCTGGCCGGTCTTTGGATTCATTACCCAATGCCGTGAACCAAGAATGCCGGCATCCATGTCCATGGGCGACACAAGACTTTTGCGTAATTCATCGCCAACTGTTGATGGTTTGCCCCTTGACTTGTTGATCTGATCGATGAGATCGGCTTGCTTGGTCATTTCCTTGATAGTTGGATCGATCCCCGGACGCATTTGCAGCAGTTCATGGGTCAGTTGCAGGGCCATGGCCGGGTTGCTTTCTTTGGCCGTATCGAGTTGCCGGATTTTATTCTGATATTCGGAAAGCAAAGGATTGTCAGTCATTGCCCTTCGGATGTTTTCCTGCGAGGTGATGACCGAAGATTGTTCCTGCAATTCGCGTGAACTGTTATTCAACTCGGCAACGCGCTTGACGTCTCCAAGAATAGCCGCCTGTTTCAGCATTTCCATATTGCCGACTGTGCTTCTGGCCTGGGCAATGCCCTGTTGCATGATCAATTCACTTTTCCTTAACTCGATTTCCTGCATCCTTATCGGCAATTCTTCCCGGAATAAATCTTGTTGTAATTTAAGTCCTTCGGTCTGCGCTTTCGTCTGAGCATCGAGAATGGAACTGCGCTGAATTTGAGCCTGCGTGGAAGCCTGTTCTATATCTATACGTTGTTGATTCTGCTGCGCAGCAATATCATGTATGCGTTCACGGCCCAGCATCTCACGCATCTCGGCGGCTACCCGTACTGTACTTTGCGCCAATGCGCCCACGTCGATGGTCGGGACTAGATTCTGAATTGGCATGGTATCACCTTTTATTCTTCAAGACTCAAAGACTGCCAGAAAGCTTCATCGTCCGACGTCCAGTTGGACGTGGGATTCATATCGGTGGATATATCTTGTGGCGTGAATTGAGTTGTGCTTGGATTCAAATTTCCAAGATTCCCCAGAAACGGATGTAATGTTGACATAACATTTGACGCATTAGCCGGTTGACCGCCAGCCGGGCCTTGCGTGAATGATGGCGTCTGTGGCGAGTTGCTCGGATTAAACAATGCATTCGACGCGGCGTTCTTGTCCGATACAGCCTGAAGACCCGTGTTCGCATACTTGTCGGCGATATGCTCATTGTATGCTCGCGTCTCACGAGCCCAGTCGATACTGAGCATGTTTTCCGCCCACTGCTGATTCAATCCTGCATAGGCAAGCGCATTGGATAGATTCATCTGTTCCTGCGCCAACTGGTTCTTTTGCGCCTCTATCCCCAATGTGCCAGTTTGATATGCGGCCGTGGCCCGCTGTTGTTCGGATTGAATCCGCAAATTTTCCTGCTGTTGCGCATAAGCATTCTGCATCTGCTGCGCCTGTAAGGCCAATCCAGTTTGCGCCTGTTGTGCTCCGATATACTGCCCCGGAGTCATGGCATATTGCTGGTTCCAATTCGTCATGGCATTCTGCAAAGTCGGCAATGCCTGCACCGCGAATTGTTGCCGCGCCTGGATTTGGTTGAAGTTCAGCAAGGTCGCCGCGGTGTTCCCAATCCCGCCAACCCGTCCGCCAGCCACGTTTCCTGCGGCCGCGCGCGTGTTCAGGAATTGCTGGTCGCCAGCCGATAACCCGCCACCCAGATATTGACTCAAAACGCCTGTCGCTTGATTGACTGCCGATGAATAGCCGGGCATGAGTTGTTCAAGCGCGTTGTGCGATGTGACCAGATTATTGTGCGCGGCCGTCGAATAATCCACCAAACCCTGTTGCAAACTGGGGATGTTAACCGGCGTTCCAGCCGCACCTGACGTGATTCCACCAGCCTTGATCGTCTGGCCGGTTGCCGTGTCATACTGCTGTCCGGGTCCTGAATAAACTAATGCCATAAATCACCTCGTTTACTGCACCGGATAGTCCGGCAAAGCATCCGGCCCCTGCCCGCCCCAATCAATTTCATTGTTCGGCGTTTCTTTGCCTTCCAACTGGCCGGAAAGCATCTGCTTGGCAAGCGCCTCGAACGCCATGCCGCCCTTGATGTCGCTGGAATCAAATGCCCGGATTGCCTGCATCTCAGCTTTGATTGCCGGCATGTTTTGCACCAAAAGCGCGTCAGTCGGATAAATCGCCGGCGCGAACCGCAACTTGCACCGGGCATACAACACGGCGCAATCCAGGCCAGTCCCGATATGATACATCCGATATGACGGATTCGTTTCCATGGGATGATAGTACGCCAGAAGTTCCGATGTGCCAAGCACCGGATCCCCGGCATACAGTCTGACATAATTCTTGGTGCGCGGCTTGATTACCCCGGTTATCTTGAAAAACTTCGCCGTGGAGATCACCGCTTCATTATTGTGTTTGATCGGCAGGTTCACTCCCGGTGTGCCGTTGGTCCAAATCTCCTTATGGTATTCGTCTTCGCCCAGAACGGTAATCCGCGGATCGGGATGTGTTTCAATACCATCGGATGTGGCGAACACCCCTAGATATGTTGACGGTTGCGCCTGCACTGGCGCGCGATCTCCTTGATCAATTATCAAGCCTGTATAATTATAGTAGCCCACGTCATGCATGCCCAATCCGCCGTCCATGAATTCATACCAAGGCGTGTGCAGTTCCGTCTTGTACGCTTCCAGGCGCGCCTTGAGAATCGTCTCGACAAATTCCGGGGCGACAAAACATGCCTGCGTGATCTTGAATTTCATTGTCTTGACCAGGCCGTCCCACAAGCCGGGAATGAGCATGATACGCAGAATGGCTTCGTTAATCCGATCATCAACCCGCGGATCGTCAGGCGTCATGCCCATGTCGGCGTGGCGGCAAAGATAGGCGCGGGCATGTTCAAGTGTGTAGATCATTTTTCATTCCTCATGGCGCATGATAAATTGTCCGGGTTTTCCAATACCATCCAGCCTGCTGTGAGCCACCCAACTGACAACCGCATAAACCCCAGTTTTTCAAAGCCACATTGTGATAAACATTTGAAAATGTTGTCGGCACATTATTGTGACATTCCGTTTCGTTCAACCAAATTCTGTCTAAAATATCAGCCTTAACATCATCAGGATCAATACAAGGCAAATCATAAGGAAGCATATCATCACAATTTGGCGTATCTGGCAATGGATCCTTGAGTGTGCCAGCGGGTCCGACCACCAACCCGGGATCACCATTGGCAATCCCTGAAAGATCAATATAGCCAGGCAGTAATCCTCCAAAAATTGGGCCAACTCCTGGCGCCGCAACTGGCGCATACGCGGGCGGAACCTCTTGCGCCGGATCAGAATCGCAGGAACGCTTGTATGAACGCACAAATTCCCAAACCAGACAAGTGGGATTTTCAGCGTCATAAACCGGAATGTATTCGCATACCCAGCGTTCGCATGCCGGCGTTAAACCTACCGCCCCCGGGTTCCCGCCGCTGGCTTCTTTGCCCTTATCTGGATCCCAAATTGGATATGGACCCGGCTTGGGTTTTGGCACAGGCGGTTTTGGATGCGGACTGCCAATTCCATACCCACCACCAAAGCCCGCTGTTACCGCACCACCACTTCCACCACCCCCGCCGCCGATAATACCAGAAGGAATTGTTTCA
>Ga0209777_10000837_pt1 | contig 47652 bp, 46 predicted proteins | sample FrelakmetHBP12HB_FD_187147 | JGI IMG/M metagenome (GOLD analysis project Ga0209777, IMG submission 187147) | Freshwater lake sediment microbial communities from the University of Notre Dame, USA, for methane emissions studies -HBP12 HB (SPAdes)... | ecosystem: Environmental > Aquatic >... | reverse complement strand
CGGCGGACGAGGCCCTCGCCTGGGGCGCCACGGGGCCCCTGCTGCGTGCGTGCGGCCTGGCCTGGGACTTCCGCAAGCAGACGCCGTACGGCGGCTATGACCGGTTCGAATTCGACATCCCCACCGGCCGGCAGGGCGATGCGTATGACCGCGCGACGGTCCACGTCGAGGAGATGCGCCAGAGCCTGCGGATCATCGCGCAATGTCTCCAGCACATGCCGCCGGGCCCGTACAAAGCCGCGCATCCGCTGGCGATGCCGCCGCCCAAGGAGCGCACGCTGCACGACATCGAAACCCTGATCCACCATTTTGTGGGCGTGAGCTGGGGTCCCGTCATTCCGCCGGGCGAGGCCGCCGTCCGGGTCGAGGCCGCCAAGGGCGCCAACAGCTATTACCTGATCAGCGACGGCGGCACCACGGCCTACCGGACGCGCATCCGCACGCCGTCGTTTGCGCACCTGCAACTGTTGCCGCGGCTGTGCCGGGGCCTGACGGTTTCGGACCTGATTGCCATTCTGGGGAGTTTGGATTATGTGCTGGCGGATGTGGACCGGTAGAAGAAGGCCGAAGGCTGAGGGCTGAAGGATGAAAGCGGAAATATGCTGAGCGAACAGGAACAACAGGCGATTGCCGAGGAGCTGCGGCATTATCCGCAACCGCGCGCGGCCGTGTCGGAAGCCCTGAAGATCGTGCAGCGCCACCGCGGCTGGGTGTCCGACGAGAGCGTCGGGGCAATCGCGGCGCTGCTGGGGCTGACGCCGGACGAGGTGGACAGCGTGGCCACGTGCTACAGCATGATTTTCCGGCGCCCGGTTGGCCGGCATGTCATTCTGTTCTGCGACAGCGTGAGTTGCTGGATCATGGGCGCCAACCCGCTGCAGGCGCAGTTGGGCGCGATGCTGGGCATCGGACCGGGGGAAACGACCGCGGACGGACGCTTCACGCTGCTGCCCTGCGCGTGCCTCGGGGCTTGCGACCGCGCGCCGGCGATGATGATTGACGACGACCTGCACGTGGACCTGGTGCCGGAAAAACTGGGGGAGTTGCTGGAGCGGTATGCTTAGGGAGAAAAGACAAGTAGTCAGGAGCCAGAAGTCAGGAGTCAGCATCAAGAAGAGGAATGGCCACCTGCTCAAGGTTAATTATTTGTCATGCTGCATTCTGAATTCTGACTTCTGAATTCCTTTTATGTTACGAACATGGAACGCCCCCTGACACAGCATATCCGCCCGGATCGCGAGCCGCTGACGCTGCGGGAGTATGAGCAGGTCGGCGGGTACCAGGCCGCGCGCCGGGCGCTCCAGGCGGCGCCGCGGGAGGTGACGGAACAGGTGCTGAAAAGCAACCTCCGCGGGCGGGGCGGCGGTGGCTTCCTGACCGGCCAGAAGTGGAGCTTGGTCCCGCCGGACGATCACAACGGCCCGAAGTACCTCGTGATCAATGCCGACGAGATGGAGCCGGGCACCATGAAGGACCGCTGGCTGCTGGAGGGTCAGCCGCATCAGCTCCTCGAAGGGGTGCTGCTCAGCGCCTATGCCATTCAAGCCCGCGTGGCCTACATCTTTCTGCGGTGGGACTATAAACTCGCGGCCCGGCGTCTGCAGCAGGCGCTGGCCGAGGCGTACGGGCAGCGGCTCCTGGGCGCGAACATCCTCGGCACGCCGTTCAGTCTGGACGTGCACGTGCACACGAGCGCGGGGCGCTACATGTGCGGCGAGGAAACCGGCCTGCTGAATGCGCTGGAGGGGCGGCGGCCAACCCCGCGCAGCCGGCCGCCTTTTGCCGTCACCTGCGGGCTGTGGGGCCGCCCTACGGCGATCAACAACGTCGAGACCCTGTGCTGCGTGCCGCATATTGTGCAGCGTGGCGGGGAGTGGTTCCGGGCGCTGAGCCGCTCGCCGGACGACGGCGGCACGAAAATCTACGGCGCCAGCGGCCGGTTGCGGAAGCCGGGGCTCTGGGAACTGCCCCTGGGCACGACGGCGCGCGAGATTCTCATGGAGCACGCCGGCGGCCTGGCTGACGGTTACCGGTTCCGGGGCCTGCTGCCCGGTGGCGCGTCCACGGACTTTCTGGTCGAGCAGCATCTGGATGTAAAGCTGGATTTCGCGTCAGTCGAAAAGGCCGGCAGCCGGCTCGGTACCGGCACCATGGTAGTGCTGGACGACCGGACGTGTCCGGTGGGGCTGGTGCTGAACCTGATGCAGTTTTTCGCGCGCGAGTCGTGCGGCTGGTGCACCCCCTGCCGGGAGGGCCTGCCGTGGCTGGCGCGCACGCTACAGGCGCTGGAGGACGGAGCGGGCACATCCGCCGACTTGGACGTGCTCGATGCGCATGTGCGCGCCATCCGGCCGGGACACACGTTTTGCGCGTTGGCGCCGGGCGCCATGGAGCCGCTGGGCAGTGCGCTGAAGTACTTTCGCCCGGATTTTGAGCGGCATGTCGCGGACCGCCGTTGCCCCTGGAGGGCGGGATGATCACGATCTACATCGAGAACCAGCCGTATGCGGTCGAAGCGGACGACCGAAACCTGCTCGCCGTGTGCCTCTCGCTGGGTTTCGACCTCCCGTACTTCTGCTGGCATCCGGCCCTGCATTCGGTGGGCGCCTGCCGGCAGTGCGCCGTGAAGCTGTTCAAGGACGAGCACGACCGCCAGGGCCGCCTGATCATGGCCTGCATGACGCCGGTGAAGGACGGGCTGCGCATTTCGCTGCAAGATCCCGAGGCGGTCGCTTTCCGCGCGGGCGTCATCGAGTGGCTCATGGTCAATCACCCGCATGACTGCCCGGTCTGCGACGAGGGCGGCGAGTGCCACCTGCAGGACATGACAGTCATGACCGGGCACGTGCATCGGCGCTACCGGTTCACCAAGCGCACGCACCGCAACCAGGAGCTCGGCCCGTTCCTCCACCACGAGATGAATCGCTGCATCCAGTGTTATCGCTGCGTGCGCTTCTATCGCGATTACGCCGGCGGACGCGACTTCGACGTGCTGGGCTGGCACGACGACGTGTACTTCGGCCGGCACACGGACGGCGTGCTGGAGAACGAATTCAGCGGCAACCTCGTAGAGGTTTGTCCCACGGGAGTTTTTACGGACAAGACGATGAAGCGGCACCCCGTCCGTAAGTGGGACCTGCAGACCGCCCCCTCGGTCTGCGTTCATTGCAGTCTCGGCTGCAATACGCTGGCTGGCGAGCGCTACGGCACGCTGCGGCGCATCCTGGCCCGGTATCACCAGAGCGTCAACGGCTACTTCCTCTGCGACCGCGGGCGGTACGGCTATGAATTCGTCAACAGTCCGCGGCGCATCCGGCAACCCGTAGTGCGCGGGGCGGACGGCGCCCAGCAGGCGGCCAGCCCGGCGGCGGCCATGGCGCGCGCCGCCGGGATCATCGCCGGCGGCAGGGTCATCGGAATCGGCTCGCCGCGCGGCTCGCTGGAAGGCAATTATGCCCTGCAGCAACTGGTGGGGCCGGACCGCTTTTTCCACGGCGTGTCCGACCGGGAACTCGGGCTCGTCCGGCTGATGCTCGCGATCGAGCGGCAGGGGCCCGCCCCGCTGGCCTCTCTGCGGGAGGCCGGCGAGAGCGACGCGATTTTCGTGCTCGGCGAGGATGTCACCAACACGGCACCCATGCTGGCCCTGGCTGTGCGCCAGGCGGTCGGTCACAAAGCCACCGCTCTCGCCGCGCAAAAGCGTATTCATCCCTGGGAAAGCCTAGCGGTCCGGGACGCCGCCCAGCAAGCTAAAGGGTTCTGCTTTATCGCCAGCGCGGACCAGACCAAACTGGATGACATCGCCGCGGCGATGTATCGCGGGACACCCGATGACCTGGTGCGCCTGGGTTTTGCCGTCGCGCACGCGCTGGATGCATCGGCTCCCGGCGTGTCCGACCTGTCGCCCGACATGGCCAGCTTGGCCCGGCGCGTCGCCAATGGCCTGCTGGCGGGCCAGCGGCCCCTGGTGGTGAGCGGCACGGGCCTTGCGAGCGCGGCGCTGCTGCAGGCCGCCGCCAATGTCGCCTGGGCGCTGACGAAAGCCGGTCGGCCGGCCAAGCTGTGTTTCGCCGTCCCCGAATGCAACAGCGTCGGAACCGCCTTGTTCGAGGGCGGCGGCCTGGAGTCCGCGCTCGCGGCGCTGCGCCAGGGCGCCGCGGACACGGTCATCATCCTCGAAAACGATCTGTACCGCCATCTGCCCGCGGCGGTGGCGGCCGAGCTCTTGGCCGCCCCGCATGTGGTCGTCCTCGATCACCTGGCCACCGCCACGACCGCGGCGGCGGAGGTCGTGCTGCCCGCCGCGACGTTCGCGGAAGGCAGCGGCACGCTCGTCAACAACGAAGGGCGTGCCCAGCGGTTTTTCCAGGTCTACGTGCCGGACGGCGACATCCGGGAAAGCTGGCGTTGGCTGGCCGAACTGATGGCGGCCGCCGGCCGGGCGCCGGCCGAGCCCTGGCCGAATCTGGACGCGATCCTCGCCGCGCTGAGCGCGGCGGTGCCGGTCTTCGAGGGCCTGCGTGAGGTTGCGCCGCTGGCGGAGTTCCGGATGGACGGCCAGAAGATCCCGCGCCAGCCCCTGCGGTACAGCGGCCGGACCGCGCTAACGGGCAACCGGGATGTGCATGAGCCCAAGCCGTCCGACGATGTGGACACGCCGCTGGCTTTCTCCATGGAAGGTCAGCCCGGCCATCCGCCGCCGGCGTTGATTTCCCGGTACTGGGCGCCGGGCTGGAATTCGGTGCAGGCGTTGAATAAGTTCCAACAGGAAGTCGGCGGCCCATTGCAGGGCGAGACGGCGGGCCGGCGGCTGCTGGCCACGGCGTCCGCGTCCGCGCCCGCGCCCGCTTATTTCACGGCGGTGCCGCCGGCATTTGTCGCGCGGGCGGGCGCGTGGCTGTTCATCCCAGCCTACTACATTTTCGGGTCCGAGCCGTTGAGCCTCCAGGCCGCCGGCGTGGCGCAACGGGTGCCGCGGCCCTACGTGCAGGTGAACGACAGCGACGCGGAGCGACAGGGCTGGGTGGAGGGCCAGGAGGTGGCGGTGGTCATCGGGGACGCAGTCCAGCGCCTGTCCGTGCGGCGGTCGGCGCACCTGCCGTCCGGCGTCGCGGCCCTGCCGGCCGGCCTGTCCGGCCGGCCGTGGCTACCCTTGCCGGGGTGGGGCACCATTTCATCGGAGGCGCCAGCAGTTCTCATTATGGGTAGATCGGACCGATTCTTCCCCGGAGCGGAACGTGTAAACGTTCCGAAAGCGACCGGAACCGTTACCGGTTCCGCTCCAGAAGAAACCATCATGCGAATTGCTGCAGAGCCGCCGCCTCCTCCTGTGGGCGGGGCTTCTAGCCCCGCGTCTCCACGCGCGCCGGAGGTGCCGCCGTGAGCGCGACCCTGTATCAGGTGCTGGTCATCTTCGGCGTCCTGTTCGGGCTTTTCGGGATGGGCGCGGGCCTGACGTGGGCCGAGCGCCGGCTGCTGGCGCTGTGGCAGGACCGCTACGGGCCCAACCGCGTCGGACCGTTCGGGCTCCTGCAGGTGGTGGCGGATATGATCAAGATCTTGTTCAAGGAGGACTGGATCCCGCCGTTTGCCGACAAGCCCGTGTTCCTGTTGGCACCCGCCATGATCATGGTGGCCACGCTGATGTCCTTCGCGGTGGTGCCGCTGGCGCCGAATGTGGAGATTGCCAACCTCAACATCGGGCTGCTGTTCTTCCTGGGCATGTCGTCCCTCTCCGTGTACGGCATTGCCCTGGCCGGCTGGTCGTCGAACAATAAATATGCCCTGCTGGGCAGCTTGCGCGCCACGGGGCAGATGCTGAGCTACGAGGTCTTCATGGGCCTCGCGCTGATGGGCGTCGTGGCGCAGGCGGGCTCGTTCGGGCTGCGGGACATTGTCCTGGCGCAGCGCGGGCTGTGGTTCGGCGTGCCGCAAGTTCTGGGCCTAACGGTTTTCTTCATCGCGGGCCTGGCGGAGACGCGCCGCATTCCGTTCGATCTACCCGAGGCCGAAAGCGAACTGGTGGCCGGCTTTCACACGGAGTACTCGGGCATGAAATTCGCGATGTTCTTCCTGGGCGAGTACATCGCCATGACGCTGATTTGCGCCCTGACCGTGACGCTGTTTCTCGGCGGCTGGCTGGGGCCGTGGCTCCCGCCCCTCGTCTGGTTTATGCTGAAGACGGTGCTGCTGCTGGTCCTGTTCATCCTGATCCGGGCTTCGCTGCCGCGGTTGCGCTACGACCAGTTGATGGAGCTGGGCTGGAAGCGGATGCTGCCGCTGGCGTTACTGAATCTGCTTGTCACCGGGGCCGTGATCCTGTGGCGGAAGGGTGGGTGAGGGTGAGATGGAAAGAAGTCAGGAGACAGGAGACAGAATTCAAGAAAGAAGCCGGCAAATTGTTTGGCACGAGTAATAACCATCTGACTTCTGAATTCTGACTTCTATATTCCGAGAAACGATATGCTAAGTATTGTACGGTCATTGTGGGGCGTGTTCCAGCACACGTGGCACCGGCGCGTCACGGTCCAATACCCGGACCAGAAACGGCCCCTGCCGCCGCGCTGGCGCGGGCGGATCATTCTCTCGCGCGACCCCGACGGCGCGGAACGCTGCGTGGCCTGCCAGTTGTGCGCGGTGGCCTGTCCCGTGGGTTGCATTGCGCTGCAGGCGGCGGAAGACGAGTACGGCCGGCGCTACCCCGAGTTTTTTCGGATCAATTTTTCGCGCTGCATTTTCTGCGGATTCTGCGAGGAGGCCTGTCCCACCTGCGCCATCCAGCTCACGCCGGACAACGAGATGGGCGAATACCAGCGCGTCGGCCTGGTGTACGAGAAGGAGGATCTGCTGATCGCCGGGCCGGGCAAATACCACGATTATAATTTCTACCGGGTGGCCGGCCTGCCGATCCGGGGCAAGGACCGGGGGGCGGCGGAGAACGAACGGCCGCCGGTGGACGTGAGGAGCCTCATGCCATGAACACGGTTTTCTATGCGACGGCCGCCGTGGCCGTGCTGGCCACCGCCCTGGCGGTCACGCGCTCGAACGCGGTGCATGCCCTGCTGTATCTGATCGTCTCGCTGCTGGCGGTGGCCGTGATCTTTTTTGTGCTGGGTGCGCCCTTCGTAGCCGCCCTGGAGGTCATCATCTATGCCGGCGCGATCATGGTCCTCTTCGTCTTCGTCGTCATGATGCTCAACACGGGGCCGGTGGCCGTGGCGCAGGAACGGGCCTGGCTGAAACCGGCGCTCTGGATCGGGCCGGCCGGCCTGGCGCTGATTTTGCTGGCCGAGGTGCTGGTGCTTTTGGTCAAGGCATCCGCGGCCGCGCCGGCGGCCGTGCCGCTCGCGCCCCGGCAGGTGAGCCTGACCCTGTTCGGTCCGTATGTCCTCGGGGTGGAGTTGGCGTCCATGCTGCTGCTGGCCGCCCTGGTGGGCGTCTATCACCTGGGCCGCCGTACGGATCCGGACTCGGCGGCGAGAGGGGAGGGCTAGATGGCGACGGTTCCCTGGGAGCATGGACTGGCGTTGGCGGCGCTGCTGTTTGTGCTGGGCCTGTGCGGCGTCCTCGCCCGGCGCAATATCATATTTATGCTGCTGTCCGTGGAAGTCATGTTGAACGCCGCGGGCCTGGCCTTCGTCGTGGCCGGCGCCCGGTGGGGCCGGCCCGACGGCCAGGTGATGTTTTTCTTCATCTTGTCCCTGGCGGCAGCCGAGGTGTCGGTGGGCCTGGCGTTGGTGCTGCGGCTGTTCCAGCAATTCCGGACGCTCGACGTGGATGCCGCCCGGACGATGAAAGGGTGACATGTTTGCTGCGCTATGGTTGATTCCGGCGTTGCCGTTGGCGGGCTTCCTCCTGCTGGTGGCCGGCCAGCGCCTGTCGCGCCGGGCGGTCGCCGTAATCGGCGCGGGTTCCGTGGGGCTAGCGGCCGTCGTCGCGCTCGGGGTCGCCTGCCGCTTCATCGTCGCGCCGCCGCCCGGCCACGCCGTGACGCAGGTCCTTTGGACGTGGATCAACGTCGCCGGCTTTGCGCCGCGCATGGCCCTGTGCCTGGACGCGCTGTCGCTGGCCATGACGATTGTGGTCACCGTGGTCGGCTTTCTGATCCATCTCTACGCCACCAAGTTCATGGCGGAGCAGGGCGAGCCCCCCGGCGAGGGGTATCGGCGGTTCTTCGCCTACATGAACCTGTTTGTGGCCGCGATGCTGATCCTGGTGCTGGCCGACAACCTGCTCCTGCTGTACCTGGGCTGGGAAGGCGTCGGCGTCTGCTCGTACCTGTTGATCGGTTTCTGGTACCGGGATCCGGCCAACGGCCACGCGGCCATGAAAGCCTTCATCGTCACGCGCATCGGCGACACCGCCCTGGCGGTGGCGCTCTGCCTGCTGTTCGTCCACCTGGGCACGCTGCAGATCCAGGAACTGGCGCAGCGCGCGGCGGCGCAGTGGGCGCCGGGTTCCGCGCTGCCGCTGGTTGTGACCGCCCTGCTGCTCGGCGGCGCGGCGGGCAAATCCGCGCAGCTCCCGCTGCAAACCTGGCTGCCGGACGCGATGGCGGGCCCGACGCCGGTCAGCGCGCTCATCCATGCCGCCACGATGGTGACCGCCGGCGTTTATCTCGTGGCCCGCACGCAGGCGCTGTTTGCGCTCGCGCCGGCGGTCCAGTTGCTGGTCGCCGTGCTCGGCGCGGCCACGCTGCTGCTGGCCGGGTGCAGCGCCCTGGCGCAGGAGGATCTCAAGCGCGTGCTGGCCTATTCGACCATCAGCCAGTTGGGCTACATGTTCCTGGCCCTGGGCGTGGGCGCGTGGTCGGCTGCGATTTTTCATTTTGTGACGCACGCCCTGTTCAAATCCCTGCTGTTCCTCGCCGCGGGCGTGGTCATCGTCCGCCTGCACGAGGAGCACAGCATGTTCCGAATGGGCGGCCTGCGGCGACGGCTGCCGCTGGTGTTCTGGACCTTCCTGGCCGGCGCCTTCGCGCTGGCTTCGCTGCCCCCGGCGACGGCCGGGTTTTCGAAGGAAATGATCGTCAGCGCCGCGTGGGGTGCTCCGGGCCGCGCTGGGCCGTGGCTGTACGGCGCCGGATTGGCGGGGGTTTTCGTCACCGCGCTCTATACGTTCCGCATGGTTTTTCTGACCTTTTTCGGCGCGCCGGGTGACGCGACGGCGAAAGCGCTCCAGGCAGGGGCCGGGCCGGACGCGGGCTTCCCCCGCTTGGAAAGAGCCATGGCGCTGCCGCTGCTGGTGCTGGCCTTGGGCTGCCTGCTGGGCGGTCTGTTGGAGTGGCCCGCGTCGCTGGGCGGCCAGCCGCGCTTCGTTCATTTCCTGGGCACCGTCTTTCCGGAAGCGGAGGCGCATGCCACCCTGGCGATGGAAAGGGTCTTGGGCGTGGTGGCGGAGGTGACGGCGCTGCTCGGCGTGCTGGTGGCTTATCTGCTGTACCTGCGTTATCCCGGTTGGGTGCGCTGGCTGGCCGCTGCCCCCGCGGGCGCGGCGCTCCGGAGCTTCTGGCTGGGCGGTTGGGGATTCGATGCGTTCTATGATCGGCTGCTGGTGCGGCCGTATGCCTTCGTGGCGCGGATCAATCAGTCGGATTTTCTGGACCGGCCTGGTCAGTGGCTGGCGGGGCTGAATGCCTTGCTGCATCGGCTGCTCAGCCGCACGCAGACCGGCCGCGTGCGCTGGTACGCCGCGAGCCTGGCCGCCGGGGCCATCCTGATCGTCATGCTGGCGGTGCTGTTATGATCTTGGTCGTGCTGATTACTGTTTTCCTGCTGGGCGGCCTGCTGGCCTGGCTCGTGGGCGGCCGGCGCCCCGCGTGGCCGCGCTGGATCGCCTTGGCCGCCTGCGGGATCGAACTGGTGTTGACGTTGAGCCTGTGGCCAGGGCGCGCCACACCGGGCTGGCTGGCCGAATTCAACCGGCCGTGGATCCCGCAACTGGGCATCCAACTGCACCTCGCCCTGGACGGTCTGAGCCTGCTGCTAGTGGCGTTGACGGCCATTCTCGGCCTCATGGCGGTCGCGGCTTCCTGGACTTCGATTCGTGAGCGGGCCGGTTTCTATTACCTCCAGCTCCAGTTGGTGCTGGCCGGCATCATGGGCGTGTTCCTCGCGCTGGATCTGTTCCTGTTTTATTTCTGTTGGGAGCTGATGCTGATCCCGATGTATTTCCTCATCGCCCTCTGGGGCCACGAGCGACGCCACTACGCGGCGGTCAAATTTTTCATCTTCACGCAGTTGAGCGGTCTGCTGATGCTGCTGTCCATTTTGGGACTGTATTTTGCGCACGGACACAGCACGGGCGAATACACCTTTGACTACCCGCGCCTGCTGGGCACGACGCTGACCCCGGCGGTGGCGCAGTGGTTGCTGCTGGGCTTCGCCGCGGCCTTCCTGGTGAAGCTCCCGGCGGTGCCCTTCCATACATGGCTGCCCGACGCGCACACGGAGGCGCCGACCGCCGGCAGCATCATCCTGGCCGGCTTGCTGCTGAAGACCGGCGCCTACGGGCTGCTGCGCTTCGCCGTGCCGCTGTTCCCGGGCGCGGCCGCCCAGTTCGCGCCGGCGGCCATGTGGCTCGGCGTGGTCGGCATCCTGTACGGCGCCGTGCTCGCTTTTGCGCAGACCGACCTGAAGCGGCTCGTGGCCTATACCAGCGTGAGCCATCTCGGCTTCGTGCTGCTGGGCATTTTCGCCGGCAATCTGCTCGCGCTGCAAGGGGCAGTGCTCCAGATGATCTGCCACGGCCTCGGCACCGGCGCGCTGTTTCTGCTGGTGGGCGCGCTGGACGACCGCCTGCACACGCGCGACTTGCGCCGCCTGGGCGGCCTGTGGGGCGTCGTACCGCGCCTGGGCGCCCTGATGCTGTTCTTCGCCCTCGCCACGCTGGGCCTACCCGGGCTTGGCAACTTCGTGGCCGAATTTCTGGTGCTGCTGGGGTCGTTCCAAGTCAGCCGCGCCGCCGGCGTGGCGGCCGCCACGGGGCTGGTGGCCGCAACGGTCTATGCCCTGTGGATGATCCAGCAGACCTTGCATGGCCCGGCGCGCGCGCCGGCGCAGCCGCCCGCTGACCTGACCGGCCGCGAACTGGCCGCCTTGTTGGTGCTGGGCGCCGCCCTGCTGTGGCTGGGCTTGTACCCGCAGCCGGCGCTCGACGCGGCCGCACCCGCCCTGGCAAACCTGCAACGCGCTATGGCTGGCAATAACGCGCATGACGGTTCCGGGTACTACCGGAATGTTTACACATTCCGCTCTGGGGAAGAATCGGTCTGCTCCACCCAGCACACGAATGACTGGCCGTATGGTCGCGAAAGAGCACAAGGATCACAAAACAGGAAGGATGCTTTGCGATCTTTGCGATCTTTCGCGGCAATTCCACCCGGGGGTGCGCGATGAGCGCCGGCGATGTGCTGGCGCTGGCGCCGCTCCTGGTGCTGGGCGGCGCGGCCGTGGGGGTGATGCTGGCGGCGGCCTTCTTCCGCAGCCACCGTCTGGCGGTGGTGCTGACGCTCGCGGCCTTGGCGTTGGCGGGCGCAGCGCTGGCCGTGGCGTGGCCGCTGGCACCCCGCCAAATCACGCCGCTGCTGCTGATCGACCGGGTTGCTTTGTTTTATACCGGGCTGATGCTGGCAGCCGCGCTGTTCACGGTGCTGTTCGCCTTCGGCTATCTGGAAAAGAATCCGGTTGCGCGGCGCGAGGAGTATTACGTCCTATTGCTGACGGCGACGCTGGGCGCCGGCGTGCTGGTGGCCAGCAATCATTTTGTGTCGTTCTTCCTCGGGCTGGAATTACTCAGCGTGTCGCTCTTCGCGCTGGTCGCCTATCCGCGTACGCCCGCGTTGTGCATCGAGGCCGGAGTGAAATACCTGGTGCTGGCCGGCACGTCGTCCGCCTTCCTCCTGTTGGGCATGGCCCTGGTTTATGCGGCGCTGGGCACCCTGGAGTTTCCGCGTCTGGTCGCGGCGGCCGCCGGCGGCGCGGCACCGGGGCGGCTGCCCCTGGCGGGCGTGAGCCTGATGCTCGTCGGCGTGGGCTTCAAACTCTCCCTGGTGCCCTTCCATCTGTGGGCGCCGGATGTTTATCAGGGCGCGCCGGCGCCGACGGCGGCGCTGGTGGCCACCGTGTCCAAAGGCGCTGTCTTTGTTCTGTTGCTGCGCAACTTCGGCCCCCTGTTGGCGCCGCCGCCGGCGGCCCTGGCCGCCGTTCTGACCGTGCTGGCGCTCGTCTCGATGTTCGCTGGCAACTGGCTGGCCCTGCTCCAGCAGAACGTCAAACGCCTGCTGGCCTATTCCTCGATCGCCCACATGGGTTACCTGCTGGTGGCCCTGCTGGCCGGCGGCCGCTGGGCGCCCGTGGCTGTCGCGGTCTATCTAACGGCCTACTTCGTCACCATGCTGGGCGCGTTCGGCGTCGTGACCGTGCTCTCGACACGCGCGCGCGACGCCGATGCGCCCGAGGATTATCTCGGCCTGGCCTGGCGGCGTCCCTGGCTGGCCGGAGTATTCGCGCTCATGCTGCTCTCGCTGGCCGGCATCCCGCTGACAGCGGGTTTCGTCGGCAAGTTCCTCGTCCTGGGTTCCGGCGTGCAGGCGCGCCTCTGGCTGTTGGCCGCCGCACTGGCGGTCAACAGCGCCATCGGCCTGTTCTATTACCTCCGGCTTATCGCGCTGCTGTTCCGGCCGCCGGCCGGCGCGTCTGCGCCGGGCCGGCCCTGCAGCCGGCTGGCGGGCGTAGCGCTCACGGCGCTGACGCTGGCGCTGGTGTGGCTGGGCGTCTATCCCGCGCCGCTGCTCCAACTGATCCGCCTACTGTTGCCCGATTAAATGCTGTCGCCCAGCGCGACGACATTTAATAACGAATAAGTCTGTGCTGACCTGGAGATCAAACTGGGATAGCAGGATTCCTATGCACTTTACAGGAAGAATGAGGGTGGCTGGCGGGAGCGCGGGCATCTTGCCCGCTCCTGCCGACATCTTGCCGGCAGGCATCATCCCTGCTTTTACGGCCAGGACCCGTTGGCGGGTGTCGAAGGTGTAGAAGCCTTGGGTTCCCAGCACGGCCGCCACCGCCACAGGCAGCACGTCCGAGGCGCGTGGGCCAAGTTGTGCGGTGTTCACAGGATCAGCATGGCGTCGCCATAGCTGTAGAAGCGGTAGCGCTCGCGGATGGCCTCGGCGTAGGCGCGCCAGATCAAGTCCCGGCCGGCGAAGGCGCAGACCATCAGCAGCAGGGTGGATTTCGGCAGGTGGAAATTGGTCAGCAGGGCGTCCACGACGCGGAACGCATAGGGCGGGTAAATGAACAGACGGCTGCGGCCCGCAGCCGGCACGACGCGGCCCGCGTACTCGGCGGCGACGGTTTCCAGCGTGCGCACGCTAGTGCTGCCCACGGCCACGATGCGGCCGCCAGCGGATTGCGTTTGCGCGAGCAGCGCGGCGGTCTCCGGCGGCAGAACGTAGCGCTCGGCCTCCATGCGGTGCTCCGCGATGAGCGTCGCGACGATGGGCCGGAAGGTGCCCAGGCCGACGTGCAGGGTCACGGCGGCGCGGCGTACGCCGCGGGCGGCCAGCGTCGCAAGCAGCTCCGGCGTGAAATGCAGTCCGGCGGTGGGCGCGGCCACCGCGCCGGGGTGGCAGGCGTACACGGTCTGGTAACGCTCGCGGTCGGAGTCGGCCGTGTTGGGCGATGCGGCATGAAGTGATGATTGATGCGTGATGGGTGATGAGGGTTGGGGGGACGCGTCTGCGGCCTTCGGCCCTCGGCCTTCAGCCCTCCGTATGTACGGCGGCAGCGGCGGCTGGCCGAAGCGGTCCAGCAGGTCCGTGATCGGCAGCGCGCTGGCGAGGCGCACGGTGACGCGGCCGTTTTCGCCCGCGGCAAGCAGCGTGGCGGTGGCTTGACCGTCGGCCAGGGTCAACACCGCGCCGCTGCGCGGCCGGCGCGAACCGGCCTGCAAGAGGGCCTCCCAGACGGCCGGCGTCAACTCCTCGAGCAGCAACAGCTCCACCCGGCCGCCGGTGGGCTTGTGGCCAAAGAGGCGGGCCGGGATCACCCGGGTGTTGTTGACCACCAGCAGATCGCCGGCGCGCAGACAGGCCGGCAACTCCGCGAAACGCCGGTGGTCCAGCGCGCCGGTGGCGCGGTGGACGACCAACAGCCGGGATTGGTCGCGCCGCGAGGCGGGCGTTTGGGCGATCAATTCCGGCGGCAGGCGGTAGGCAAAATCATCAAGTTTCAGGGGGGTCATAAAAAAGTTGACGCCGGCTGCGCGGTAACGTATATTTCTTTGCTCGAGTGTGCGCTGATCGAAGGCATCATTGCTAAAGGAGAAAAAAATGCAAGCTATCCTGCGGAAATTGCGCCGACGCGCGTTTACCCTGATTGAATTGTTGGTCGTAATATCCATCATTGCGATCCTGGCGGCGGTTCTGCTGCCGGCGGTGTCGGATGCCTTGACCAGAGGCAAGATGACCGGCGTGTTGAGCAACGGGCGCAGCATCTATATGGCGGCGTTTGGCAAGAGTATTGAGGATCCCACCGGGACCGATGTCAATGCGGCCAAGGCGTTGCCGAGGACCGGTGATTTCGCGGATTCCTCGACCTATTTCAGCTATATGATAACTAACGGCGTGATGAATGTTAAATCCGCCTTTTTCTCAGGGCCGGGCATGACGCCGCCGTCCAACCCAACTAATATACCGCCGGCTTCTCTGGGCAATGCGTGGAATGCCGTTTTGGATATCAACGATTCTACGATGGACGGCGTACCTTTTATCTTCACCCGAAACTTGGTACTGTCCGTACTGCCGGGTGTGGCACTCATGACCACACCTTTGCAGCAAGATGCTTCCGGACTTTCTTTTGCCTTGAAGGGGTGTTGCGTCGTGGGCAAGGGCGGATCGGCCGTCGTGCTCAAGCCGGCGATGTTGGTTTCAAATTTCTGTCCCCAGACGCAATCGGCAACCAATGCCATCATTAAGCCGTAATAGAAATTGAGCCGGCGTAAAACAACTCCCTTCCGGCTGGATGGCTGGAAGGGAGTTTTTCTTGGATTGCAGGCGCGTGGCAACAACGTAAGATCGCCGCCAGCGCGAGGTGGCCATGTGCGGCATTGTCGGATATATCGGTTCGCGGCCGGCGGTCGCGTTGCTGGTGAACGGACTCAAGCGGCTGGAATACCGCGGCTATGATTCGGCGGGCGTGGCGGTGTGGGAAGATGGCCGGCTCGCCGAAGACGTCATCTGGGTGCCGCCGTTGCGCGATGAATTTTCGCCCCTTGCCAACGTGGTCGCCCTGCAATTGCTGGCCTACTATTCCGCCCGTGCCCGCGGCACGGACATTGACCAGCCGCGCAACCTGGCTAAAAGCGTTACAGTGGAATAATCGCCGGCACCGCACACGGCGTTGATAAGGCCTCAGTCGCACGAGGGGTACTGTAGGGACGTCCTCCCGCTGGAGGATGCCCCTACATGACGGACCTGTTGCACGGCGTTGCCGCTTTTCCATAGGCGGGGGACGGTCGGCTGTGCTATAGTATCCTTGAAGGTGACATTATGAACAAACGAACCGTGTGGGGGAGTTTGGTCGGTCTAACTTTGCTCTGGGCGGCGGGTTGTACGACGCTCCCGCTGGATGAGGATCAGGGCCTGAAGAATGAAGTGTTGCAACGGTTGAATCAGGACGAGTTGATTAGACGGACGATGATCAACGTTACGGCCAGGCAGGGCGTCATCACACTCATGGGCCAGATCCCCGATGATGCGTTGCGCTTGCGAGCCGTCAGCATTGTCCGGGGAACACCCCGTGTGCGGGAAGTGGAAGACCATTTGCGGCGGCCATAGTCGGCGCCAGGGCACCGGCCGTTGACCAGCCGCTGGTGGCCAAGATGCAGGGCATGCGCGAAGGTTTCTTGGACCATGGCATCATCATCGAATCTGTATCAGCAGCGTGAAAAACGGCCCACGATGGGCGATGCGCTTGAACGCCAGCCGGCTTCATCGCCACCGGCCAAGGGCTTGTTGCAGCAGGAGTTTATCGCCGCGCGGCGGCGCCGCACGCTGGTGCGCCGGCTGGCGTTGGGGGCCGTCGCCGTCTATGCGCTGCTGATCGGTGGCTTGCTTTTGTATACCCTGGGGAAGCCCGGCACGCGGACCGTCCCGGCCAGGCCGGCACTGCGCCCGGCGGCGGTGATGCCGACGCCTGCTCCGCTCACGGCGACCGAGTACGAGCGGCATGCTCTGGATCAGTTGCGTGCGGCCATCGCTGCCTGGCGTGTGGCGCCGGATAAAATCCGGCAGGCCCGCGATCTCGCGCAGCGGGGCCACCAGGAATCCGCCCGTCAGGCGCTGGAACAATTGCAGCAGGAAGATCCCCACAACCTGGAACTGCATCTGGAATTGGCTCAGCTCTATCTGCAAAAAAAGGATTACCAGCGGGCCGCGGATTTATCGCTGCGCGTCTTGAATATGGATCCCGCCCGTGACTCCGCCCGCAACGTGCTCGCTATGGCCTATTCCCAGATGGGCCGACACGATCAGGCCCTGATGTTGGCGCAGTGGATTCTGGACACCAACCTCAATGCCGCCCTGGCCCATCGGATTGCAGCCGCGGCCTATCAGCAACAGGGCCACTTCGATCAGGAGCTGGGCCATCTGCGCAAATGGGCGGCTTTGGAACCGGATAACATCGAAGCGACCCGCCGGGTTGCGGAAGCCCAGTTGCGTCTCCACGCCTATGACCAAGCTCAGCCACTGCTGGAGGATATCGTCGTAAAGCAACCGGACAACGCCGAGGTGTTTCGTCAACTCGCCGTCTGCTATGCCCAGCAGAAGCAGGCCGGGAAATCAGTGGAAATTCTGACGCGCGCCCTCGCGCTTTTTGGCGCGCCCAAGATCAGCGGCTGGTTCGGCGACAAAGGATTTGATGCCATTCGCGACCAGAAGATTTTTTCGATCCTTCAGCAGCAGTTGAGCCAGCCCGCCCTTGCCGCTCAAACCGCCCGGAGCGGCGAGGAGCGCATTGATATGAACCAGGTCTTCGACGAGAAGAAAGCCAACCAGCTTCAAGAACTGCTGAAGGAAAAGAAAAGAAAGGATTAAGCCCATTTCAGGTTGCTGGCTGGGTGGCGGAGCGCGGCCGCGCGGGCCACCAGACGCCCGGCGTTTTCGGTGTAGCGGGATGCCGCGGTTTGTCGCCCGATGCAGTCTTCAGCCCGATCCCTAAACCCGGATCTCATGGCGCTGCGCTTTTGCGCCCAGCAGCTCGCACCGCGCCGATCAATCGCACCTGATCGCCCCTGCGGGGCTCACCGCTGAGCAGATTTGCGGAGAACCGCGGCGGGCGGGCCGGCCCGGTGATCAGTAACCGGGCCACTTCATTAGTTCCGCGAAGCACTAGGGCTTCGCCGGCGGCGGATGGCAGGCCCTTTATGCGCAAGATCACATACCGCTGGCTGGCATTCACCAGTTCCACCTCGCCTTGGACCAGTTGTGCAGGCGCCGGCGCGGGCGCGGCGGGACCGCCAGCCGCCTGGAGCGGCGGCAGGCGGGGACGCGGCGCGTGGCAGCCGGCGAACGACAGCAGACAGAACAGGCCAAGCAGGCCGCGGCTGGCGGCCCGGCCCGGGCGCGGCCTGTTCGGCGTCGGGCGGGCGCGTGCTGGTTCCCCGGAATTCATGCTCGCAAACAACCCATCAAGGCATGATCATAATCAACCCCGGGCCGCAGGGCAATCCGGTTGCGCGCGCAGGTTCCGCTCCCGCGGCCCGACGTTACGGGTAGGAGGGTGGCATCCCGCGACCGCTTTTGCTATCCTGTCTGGTCAGGACGGGATGGACGGCATGCACATACAATTTCTGGGCGGCGTGGATACGGTGACCGGTTCGCAGCATCTGTTGGCGGCGGGGGCGAGCCGCGTGCTGCGCGATTGCGGAATGTACCAGGGCCGGCGGGACGATGCCCGGCAAATCAACAGCCAGTTGCCGTTCGACGTCGCCGCGGTGAATGCCGTGATACTCTCGCACGCCCATCTGGACCATTGCGGCAACCTGCCAACCCTCGTCCGCAGCGGGTATGCCGGCCCGATTCACGCCACCACCGCCACGGTGGAACTGGCGGGCGTCATGCTGCGCGACGCCGCGCGCATCCAAGAACAGGACGCCACCTACCTGAATCAAAAAACCAATCGCCGGAACCAGCCGCCGGTGACGCCCCTGTACACGCTGGCCGATGCCGAGCAAGCCTTGGGCTTGTTGCGCGGCCACCGCTATGGCGCGACGGTCGCGGTGACGCCCGGCCTGGGTGTGTTGTTCCAGGATGCCGGCCACATCCTCGGCGCGGCGGTCAACGTGTTCGAACTGGAGGAAAACGGCCGCCGGGCGCGCGTCGGCTTCGCGCTCGATCTCGGCCGGAAAAACCTGCCGTTGATCCGCGATCCGGAAATCATGACCGGGCTCGACCTGCTGGTGCTCGAAAGCACTTACGGCGACCGGCTGCACGATGACGCCACCACGGCCGCGGACCAACTGGCCGCTGCGATCGCGAAGACGCTGGCACGCGGCGGCAAGGTGATCATTCCCTCCTTCGCGCTGGAACGCGCCCAGGAACTCCTTTACCATCTCACGTGCTTGATGGCCGCCGGACGGCTGCCCGCGCTACCGGTGTACGTGGATAGCCCCATGGCCGTGGCCGTCACCCGGATTTTCCGGCAGAACATTGCGTATCTCGACGATGAGACGCAGGCCCAGTTCCAACGGCTGGGCAGCATCCTGCAGGCCGACTGGATCCATTTCATCGAGTCGGTCGAGGATTCCAAGAAGGTCACGGCCAGCCGTCAGCCGTGCATTGTCATTGCCGCCTCGGGCATGTGCGAGCACGGCCGTATTCTGCATCACCTGAAACATGGCATCGCTAACGGGGCGAACACCATCCTGATCGTCGGTTTCATGGCCCAGCACACCCTCGGCCGCCGGCTGGTCGAAGGCGAACGGCGTGTACGCATCTTCGGCGATTGGTTCGAACGGCGGGCCGAGGTGGTGGTGCTCAACGCCTTCAGCGCGCACGCGGACCGTAACGAACTCGTGGACTACGTCCGGCAGATCGGTCCGCGTCGGATTGCCCTGGTCCACGGCGAGACGGAACAGCGCGCCGCGCTGGCCGCGCGGCTCCAGGCGGCGCAAGCCGCGCCGGTGCTCCAGCCGGCGCAGAGCGAAACATTGGACTTGTGAGGAAATGAGGCGCGTCGCGTGACATCGGAAACTTCCCCCGTGCTGCGACGCGCCGGTGTGGTGGCGGTGGTCGGCCGCGCCAATGTGGGCAAGTCCACGCTGATCAACCGGATCTGCGAAGAAAAGGTCAGCATTGTCAGCCCGGTGGCACAGACCACGCGCAACCTGATCCGCGCGGTGGTTACCGAACCGCGCGGCCAGTTGGTCCTGCTCGACACGCCCGGCGTGCATCAGGCCGTCCGCGACCTCGGCCGCCTCATGAACCGGGCCGCCCGCGCCGCCGTTGCAGGCGTGGACGTTGTGCTGTTGGTGCTCGACGGTGTCGCGGCGCCGCGGCCGGAGGACGAAGGCTGGCTGCGCCGCCTGCTGTTCCATCCCGCGCCGGTGATCGCCTTGCTGAACAAGGCCGACCAGGGCGCCGCCCAGGCCCCCGCCTACCGGCAATGCTGGGCCGCCGTGGCCGCGGAAAAAAAGGCGGACAAACCGGTGATCTGGCTCAGCGCCTCCGCCCTCAGCGGCGCCGGCGTGCCGGAACTCGTCAGCCGGCTTTTCGCGCTGCTCCCGGTCGGGCCGCCGCTGTTCCCCGACGACGTGCTGACCGATTATCCCCGCAAGCTGGCCATGGCTGACGTGGTCCGCGAACAGTACTTCCTGGTGCTGCGCGACGAATTGCCGCACGCGCTGGCCGTCAGCATCGAGGCCATCGCCGAGCAGCCCGGAGGCTGGCAGGTCGCGGGCACGGTTTACGTGGACAAGCCGTCGCAGAAGCCGATGGTGATTGGCGCCAAGGCCTGGCTGCTCAAACGCGTCCGCCGGGCCGCCGAACAGGAACTCTCCGCCATGTATGCCACGCCGGTGAAGTTGGACTTGCGGGTCAAAGTCGAGAAAAACTGGTCCCGCAACTTCTGGCTGCTCAAGCAATTCGGCTACGCGCCCTGACCGGCGCGGCCGCGGTGACGCGGTCGCACCCCGCGCGGGGCGTAAGGACAATCTGGGCGCGAAGACCATCTTGACTTTCCGGCGAAAAACCAGAGAATACCGCGCCATGAAATGTCCATGCATCGAATCCCGCCGAACGCCCGCGCGCTGGTGGTCCTCGCCGCCAGCCACCGTCATCGTCACCCTGGCCTTGCTGGCCGGTCGGGCGGGCGCGGCCGAATGGCCGCAGTACCGCGGGCCGGATCAGACCGGCCAATCTGCGGAGAAGGCCGAAGTCGTCTGGCCACCCGCGGGTCCCAAAGTGGTTTGGAAGGTACCGACGCCCCTGGGCTTCAGTTCCTTTGCGGTGAACGGCGGCCAGGCGTTCACCTTGATCATCCGCGACGGCCAGGAAGCCTGTGTGGCACTGGATGCGGCCACGGGCAAGGAGCTGTGGACCGCCCCGTTGGGCGCCGGCAAGTATCCCGGCGGCGGCGATACCGGCGCGCCGGACAACAAGGGTGGCGACGGGCCCCGCTCCACGCCGACGGTGAATGATGGCCGGGTGTACGTGCTGGACCAGAACATCGTGCTATATGCCCTCAACGCCGCCGACGGCAAGAAAATCTGGACGCGCGACGTGATGCAGGAACATGCCGGCCGCAACATCTCCTGGAACTGCGCGGCTTCGCCGGTGATTGATGGCGATCTGGTGTTCGTGGCCGGTGGCGGTCCCGGCGAATCCCTGCTGGCCTTCCATAAAAAGACCGGACAGCTTGTCTGGAAGAGCCAGGACGAAGTCATGACGCACTCCACGCCGCTGGTCGCCACGTTGCTGGGCGAACGGCAGGTGATCTTCTTCATGAAGAGCGGGTTGGTGGCGGTGTCCGTCAAAGACGGCAAGTTGCTCTGGCGCTTCGCGCACCCGTTCAACGTGTCCACGGCCATCACGCCGGTGGCGGCTGGCGACATCGTTTATTGCTCGGCGGGCTATGGCATCGGCGGCGCCGCCTGCCGGATCGCCAAGGAAGGCACGGGTTTCAAGGCCACCGAGCTGTGGCGTATCGAGGGCAACAATCTGGTGGCCAACCACTGGAGCACACCGGTCTGCAAGGACGGCTATCTGTACGGCATGTTCAGCTTCAAGAAATTCGGCTCGGGCCCGCTGAAGTGCGTGGAATTGGCGACCGGAAAAATTCTTTGGGAAAAACCGGGCTTTGGCCAGGGCAACGTGATCCTCGTCGGCGACAAATTGGTGGCGCTGGCCGATGACGGGCAACTGGTGATCGTCGAAGCGACGCCGGCGGCTTACCGGGAACTTTGCCGCTGTCAGGCGGTCACGGGCAAATGCTGGTCAACCCCGGCGTTCAGCGCTGGGCGCATCTATGTCCGCAGCACGAAGGAAGGCGCCTGCCTGGTGCCGGGCGGCACCTGACCCGGCCCGGCGTCCTGTTATGTTGCGAACTGAAGAAACCATAATGAACCCGTCTATGTTCAATCCCGCTCTGCTGTTGTCCGCTGCGCTGCTGGCGGTGCTGGCCGGCTTGCGGCCCGCGGCCGCCGCCGATTGGCCGCAATGGCGCGGGCCGACGCGCGATGGAATTTCCGCCGAGACCAACTGGTCGGCCGTATGGCCGGCGGGCGGCCCAGCGCTGCGCTGGAAGTTCAGCGCCGGCACCGGTTGCGTGGCGGTCAGCGTCAGCCAGGGCCGCGTCTTCACGCTGGGGAACCGCGCGGAGACGGACACGGTGTATGCCCTGGACGAAAAAACCGGCGCGGTGCGCTGGCAGCACAGCTATGCCTGTCCGCTGGATCCCAACATGTTTGAAGGCGGCCCGGGCGCGACGCCGACGGTGGACGGCGAGCGGGTGTACACGCTCAGCCGCGCCGGGCACCTGCTCTGCCTGCGTGCGGACACGGGCCAGGTGCTTTGGTCGAAAAAACTGACGGGCGACCTGGGCGGCAAACGGCCCACCTGGGGCTACGCGGGCTCGCCCCTGGTGCTCGGGAAACGGTTGCTGCTGGACGTGGGCGCCCCCGGCGCGGCGACCATGGCGCTGGACAAGCTGACCGGCCAGGTGCTCTGGAAGAACGGCGCCGAGCCCGCCGGCTACGGCACGCTGACGCCTTTCGATTTTAACGGCCGGACGTGCCTGGCCGCCTTCAATGGGGCTGGTCTGGCCGTGCGTGACGTGAACGACGGACGGGAATTGGCGCGTTTCCCCTGGAAGACGTCCTACGATGTCAACGCAGCCACGCCGATCGTAGCCGGGGATAAAATCTTCATCTCCTCCGGCTATAACCGCGGCGCCGCGCTGCTGCAACTGGGCGCGGGCGGTCTGCGGGCGCTGTGGGAACACAAGAAAATGCGCAACCATTTCAACAGTTGCGTGCTGTGGCAGGGACACCTCTACGGCTTTGACGAAAGCACGCTGACCTGCCTGGAGTTTGCGACCGGCGCCGTGCGGTGGCAGCAGGAAGGTCTGGGCAAGGGCTCCCTGATGCTCGCCGACGGCAAGCTCGTCATCCAGGCCGAGCAGGGCCACCTCGTGGTCGCGGCCGCCGCCCCGGCCGCCTATCGGGAGTTGGCCCGCGCCAAGGTGCTCAGCGGCCGATGCTGGGTCGTGCCGGTGCTGGCCAACGGCGCCGTGTACTGCAAAAACAACGCCGGCGAACTGGTCTGCCTCGACGTCTCCGGGAAATAAAGATTTTTCTGGAGGACCACACTGTGTCGCGACTGTGGCAGCCAAAGAGTCAGCCTGAAAAGAGCAGACAAGCTACGATACGTGTTTCGTAGTTAACTTCTTTTTCCGGATCCAATTGTGTCCGATTTCAGCCCATTCTTCCGCGCGCACGCCCATCGGCTGCAACAGGCGGCGCTTTACTGGCCGCGGTCCAATCCGACCTGCGGCAACCCGCCGTGGGCGGAGGCCGGCTTGCGGGTGCTGATCGTCCGCCTGTCGTCGTTCCGCGACGTGGACCGGTCCCTGCCGCACCTATGGCTGGCCGCCGCCGCGCGGCGCGGGGCGTCGGATGCCTTCGTGGACCTGGCCTTCTTCCCCCCGCCGCGCGATCGGGACTTGCTCCGCGCGCATGGCGTACCGCTGCTGACCGGCCTGGCCTCGGGTCGGGCGGCGGAGGACTTCGAGCTCGTGCTGATTTCCAATGCCTACACGCTGGAGCTGATCAATCTGCCGTACCTGCTGTTGCACTCCGGCCTCCCGCCGTTGGCGGCTGACCGCGCGGACCGCTGGCCGCCGTTGGTGCTCGGCGGCGCCAACGCCATGGCCGCGCAGGCGGTGATCGGCGCCCGCGCCGAGAGTTTTGTGGATGCGCTCTTCTTTGGCGAGGGCGAGGGGCGGGTCGAAAAACTGGTGCGCGGCTTCCGGCAGCATGCGCCAGTGCTCCGGGCTCCGGCGCCGTCCGGCCCGTCCGCCGTCCCCGTTGAATCCGGCTCCGGTCCGGCCGAGCCGCCCCGTGGTCAGGCCGGCCGGGATATTCTGCTGGCGTTGGAACGCGAAATCCCCGGCCTGTGGGTCACCGGCCGCTGGCCCGCCCGCCCAATCCGCAAAGCTGTCTGGGCGCGGCCCGGCCCGGGGCGCGCACCGGCCGCCTATCCCGCGCTGAACGGGCCGGAGGCCGGCACGGCCCGCCTGCAGATCAACTGCGGCTGTCCGGCGTTCTGCGCGTTCTGCTTCGAGGGCTACGATCGCAAGCCATACCGCGAAATCGCAGCAGCCCGCCTGCTGGCGCAGGCGCGACAGCTCAAGCGGACCCAGGGCTGCGACACGTTGGAGATCTACAGCTTCAACTTCAACATGCACAGCGACATCCTGTCGCTTTTGCCGGAACTCAACCGGCTGTTTGAACGGGTCTGCTGCCTGAGCCAGCGGGCGGACCTGCTGCAGGATACGCCGGGTTTGCTCGACGCCGAGTTGGCGGCGGACAAGCGTTCGTACACGCTCGGCATTGAGGGTGTGAGTGCGCGGCTGCGCGCCTTGCTGCACAAGAGCCTGGCGACGGGGACGCTACACGCCCTGCTGGCGCGGTTGCTGCGCGAAAAAGTGCGCGAGCTGAAACTGTTTTTTCTGCTTACCGGGCATGAAACCGCCGCCGACGAAGCCGAATTCAACGGTTTTTGCCGCCAGTTGCAGGCCCTGCACCGGCAGAACAATCCGGGCGTGCGCGTGACGTTCAGTTTCGGCCTGCTGGTCCGTATGCCGTTTACGCCGCTGCGTCACGACCGGCTGCGGCTGGAGCCGGCCGACTGGGAACCGTTGATCCGCGCCGCGCGTCGCGCGGTGGCATCCGCCGGCTTCGAATTCCGGCTGGCGACGGCGTGGCCGGACTACGCGGTGACGCAAATCCTCGCCATGGCGCCCTATGGACTGGTGGCCCCCCTGACCGAATTGGCTCAGGCCGGTTTCTGTTACGACCAGGCGTTGGACCCGGACTATGCGCGGCGATTGCGCGCCTGGCTGACCGGACATGGCTTGTGGACCGAGGCTTGGCTGGGTGAAAAACCGGCGGCTTATTCTTTCCCCTTTTCGTTTGTACGAACGAATGTCCCGCCGGCTTTCCTGTTCCGCCAGTTTCAGGCCGCGCGGCAGGCGCGTGACGACGGTTATTGCCTGGGCCGAGGAACCGCGCCCGGGCGCTGCCTGGCCTGCGGCGCGTGCGCCACTCCGGCCGCGCGGCGGCGGTTGACCGCGCACCGCGGGCGGCGTCCGGCCGCTCCCGCGTGGCTGGAAAGTTTTGCCGCGCAGATGGACGCCAAGGCGCGACTGGCGCCGCGCTATGGGCGCTTCTGGCTGGCGCCGGAACTGGCCGGCGCGGATCCGGCGTGGCTCAACGCGCACCTCCTGCGCGCCTTGCTGGCGGCGCGGCCGGACCTGGCCGGCCATCTGCTGGCGGCGCACGAAAGCCTCTTCACGCTCGGCGATAACCGCGCGCGGTTTCCGCTATTTTCCGGCGAAACTGTGTTTGCCTTGAAGTCCTGGGATGCCGCCAGGCTGCTGGCCGCGCTGCCGGGCGTGTTGTCCCCGGCGGTTGGCCGGCGCGACCGTTTCACAGCCATTCTGGCGGCGCACCAGGTCCGGTGGCTGGGTTGGGCGGACCATTTTGTACCGGGTGTTTTTCAGTCCCGGCCGCTGGAATTGCGGCTGCCGGCGGAGTTCTTCCCCGCCGCCGCCGCGGTTTTTCAGCGCTGGTTGCAGGCCAGCCATGTGCCTTTCTGTCTCCGCCGCACGTCGCGTGGCTACCGGCTGGACTTCGCTCCACCCCGGCGGGCGTGGCTCACCGCCGCCGAAATGACGACTGCGCCGGCGGAATTCATCGCCCGCCTCACCATCGGCCCGAAGTTCGACCTCGGCGAATTGTTGGCGGCGTGGGGGGGCGACGGCCTATTCCGCCAAGCGACGGTGATCTTCGGCGGTGAAAACGATGCTTGACCGGTATGTAGAAATACATTTTCATCACCTCTTCATTTCTTTGACGGTCGGAAGCGCTGATGGAAGATGAAAAAAAAATGGACGGGATGGACGGGCCGCTGAGCGAGGGCCGGCACAGACGCCGGCGGAGTAAACACCCCCCTCGACTCCATATTCCGCTGGACACCGTCGCGTTGTCCCTTTGGTATCTGGTCGCCATGCCCATGGCGCTGGTTTGGTGGCGGGAGAAGTTACCGACGGCCTCGCAGAGCATCCTGTGTTGGCTGGCGTTCCTCTTTGGCGCCGGGGGCACCCTGCTGCTGATGGTGGCCCGCAAGCCGCTGTATCGGCAGCGGCATTTTATATCCTGGAATTCGAGTAATCTGCCCGGTGTCTATTGGCGCCTCTATTTTGTTTCCCGCGTGTTCGTCATGGGCAGCGTGCTGCTCCTGGTGGCCCTGGGCTGGCTGCTGCAAGCGGAATCGCAGCCCTGATCCCGCCCCGGCGGACGGCTGCGCCTTCAGTCCGCGCGGCAGATGGCGCCCTTGAGGTATTCGCTTTCCGGGAAGACGGCCAGCACGGGATGGTCCGGCGGCTGGCCGAGTGTTTCTAGGATCTGCACCGGCCGCTGCGCGTCCGCGGCGGCCCAGCCGATCATCTGCCGGAACAACATCGGCGTCACCAGCCCCGAACACGAGAACGAGGCCAGGATGCCGCCCGGCGCGAGCAGTTTCAGCGCCAGCAGGTTGATATCCTTGTAGGCCCGCAGGCCCTTGGCCAGTTGCGCGCGGTTGGCCACGAATTTCGGCGGGTCGAGTACAATCAGGTCAAACGTCCGCCCTGCGTCGCGGAGCCGCCGCAGCGCCGGGGGCACGTCGGCGCGCTCGTAGGTCGCCGGCGTGTCGAGGCCGTTGAGTTGGAGGTGTGCGCGCGCCCGCGCCAGCGCCGGCTCCGAGCGATCGAACCCGAGCAGATCCGTCGCGCCGGCCGTCGCGGCGTGGACCTCGAAGGCGCCGGTATAGCAGTACGCGCTGAGCATCCGCCGGCCGCGTGCGTAGGCCGCCACGCGCTGCCGGTTCTCGCGCTGGTCGAGGAAAAAACCGGTTTTCTGGCCGCTGCCGGGATCCACGTCGAACAGCCGCCCATGCTCCCGGATGCGCACCGGACCGGCGGCTGGGCGGGCGAGAGCCGCCAACGAGGCGGCGTCCAGTCCTTCGCGCGTCGCATCGTCGCCGGCGGCGTCAACGTGCACGACCGCCGCGCCGGTAAGCCGCCGCAGTTCGTCGAGCAGGCCCGGCAGGAAGCGGAGCAGGGCCGCGGCGCCCACCTGTACGGCCAGCGTGTCGGCAAAACGGTCCACGATCAAGCCGGACAAGCCATCCGCCTCCGCAAACACCAGCCGCCACGCGTTGGTGGCGGCCGCGGCGTCTTCGTCGTAACCGGGAATCTGCCGGCGCCGCGCCAGCGCGCGCCCGAGCACTGCCGCCCAGAAGGGTTCGTCCAGCATTTGCGACTCCTGCCGGGTGTACAGTCGCACCGCCAGCGCCGCGGCAGGATGGGCCAGCCCGCGGGCCAGCCACTGCCCGTTGGCCGCGCGGACGTCCGTCACCGCGCCGACGGCCGGCGCGCCCTGCCACGCGGCAATCGCGCCCGAAAAAACCCAGGGATGCCCCTGCAGGATGTGCTTTTCCCGCCCGTGTTTCAACCGGGCCACGGCTGCAGGCTGGCCGCTACCTGACGGAGATGGAGGCATGCGGCAGCTTAGGCCCCCGTGCCCCGCGCGACGATATAAAAATGCGCCGGCCGCACTCCTCGGCGCCCCTCCTTCACATTAAGGTTCCGCCTTCGCTCCAAGAGCTACGGGCGGACAAGCCGGAGGGTCGTGGCAAGGCTATGGTAAACAAGCTGGACTGGCAAACAAGACGGCGGGCAGGCAGCCGTCGCCCTCCATTAATGAGGCTGCCCTGCCCGGCGGCGGCGGGCGGTTGCGCGGGCCGGCCGGCGATGGTAAAATAATCCCATGCGAGCACACCGCCATGAAAACCCGGCGCACATCATCGGGTTGGGCCTGGACAACCGGGATGGGCATGTCCGTATCTCCCAGGGTGAGAATTTCCATGTTTTTTCCGGCGCCGCGGAAACCCATGAGCGCATGACGGCCGCCTGCCTCAAACTCAACGAACGACTGGCCCGCCAGGGCCGAAAACTCGGCGAACTCTCGCACGCTGAATTTGTCGCGCTGTTGACGGAGGTCGGGTAAACCGCGTCAGCGGGCCGGCGGCGTGTTGGTCTTCGTCCGCGACTCAATCCGGTTGCCAACCGGGATGAAAACGTCCGTGGCCGCCAGGGCGCGGATGCCGGCGCGCAGGGCGGTGACCTCCACCCGTGCGGCGCGCGGGACGCTGCTGGTCTGGCCGGTCGGCGGCCATTGGTCCTGCCACACCTTGCCGTCGAAGAAATGGATTTCCAGTTGTTCCAGGCCGGGGATGACGTCGTTGGTCCGGGGGGGCTGGAATGCGCCGGGGCCGGCCAGCGGCTGGCTGGCACAGATCAGCAGGCGGTTGCTGATCTCCTCCTCCACCAGGCTGTAGGTCACGCGTTCGATGTCGGCCCAGGGCGCCTCCGGTTCACCCGGCGCAGCGGCGCAGCGGCAGAACGACAGCTCCCATAGGGCGTTGGTGGCGGCCGCGCCGGTCAGCAGCCGGAAGGCGGTGTGGGGATCGTTGGCGGCAACGAAAGTGCGCTCGAGATCGTCCGCCAGCCGTCCCAGCACGCGCCGCGCTGCGTCGTCCGGCGTCTGACGCCCGGCCTGACTGCGGTACACGGAGGTGACCAGGGCATACACGGATGCGAGCAGGGCGCTCAACACCACCGCCAGACTGAGGGCCACCAGGAGCTCGATCAACGTAAAGGCGGATTTTTTTTGCACGCGGGCAGACGCGGTCATTTCAATTGGGAGACAAAAATGAACAGCACCACGGCGGCACCGAGCGCCAGGATGCCGACAATCGCGATGATGGCATACCAGACGGTCATTTGCGCCGGACGGCGCGTGCCAAAGGGCGAGATGCTGGCGAATGTTTCAGGCTTGGTGGAGGTGCCGGTGGCAATTTCAACGCGGGTGGTGTTGGTCAGGCTCCCGGGTTCTTCCTCGGGCTTTTCGTCGGAATCAAACAGAAATTCCAACGTGCCGACTTGGAGGATGTCCTTGGGCCGCAGGCGCATCTCGAGGTTGACCTCGCGTCCATTCAGCCGGGTGCCGTTGGTGGACCCGAGGTCGCGGATGAAATAGCGGAAACCATCCCGGCGGATCATACAATGCCGTCCGGACACCGACGTGCCGGCCAGCACCACGTTGCTTTCCGGGCGCCGGCCCACCACGGTTTCGTCCCGATCCACTGTAAAGGTCTGCCCGCGAGCATCCGCCGACATGCCGACCAAGGTAGCCATGTTTTCGATCCTCCGTGCTGCTGCTTTTATACTCGCATAACGGCCCGGCGCTGTCAACGCGGCAGGTGAAACCCGAAATAACGCCGGGCATTGTTATAGGCGACGTCCTGCACCAGGCCGCCGAGCAGGCGCAGATCGTTGGGCAGCAGGCCGTCCTCCACCTCGTGGCCGAGTTTGTTGCACAGGATGCGCCGGAAATATTCGTGCCGCGTGTAGGAGAGGAAGGAGCGCGAATCGGTCAGCATGCCGACAAAGCGGCCGAGCAGGCCCAGGTTGCTGAGGGCGTCGAGCTGCCGCTCCATGCCGTCCCGCTGGTCCAGAAACCACCAGGCGCTGCCGAACTGCACTTTGCCGGGGATCCGGCTGTCCTGGAAATTGCCGGTCATCGCCGCCAGCAACTCGTTGTCCGCCGGGTTGCCGTTGTACAGGATGGTCTTCGGCAGTCGCTCCTCGCGGTCGAGGCGGTCGAGGAAATGGGCCAGCGGCCGCCCGTGATCGAAACTGCCGATGGAGTCGTAACCCGCGTCCGGTCCGATCCGTTCGCACATGCGGGTATTGTTGTTCCGCAGCACGCCGAGGTGGAGTTGCATCGTCCAGCCCATTTCGTGGTCCAGCACGCCAAACTCATGCAGCAGCGCCGTCTTGAACTGCGCCGTTGCCTGCGGCGTCAGTGTCGCGCCGCCGCGGAGCTTGCGGAAGAGCGCCGTCACCCCGCGCCCGGTGTAGTCCGCGGCCGGGACGGTTTCCAGCCCGTGATCCGACAACCGGCAGCCGCACTGGTGGAAAAAAGCGTGCCGCTGCCGGAGGGCCGTCAGAAAGCCATCGAAGGTCCGGATGTCCAGGTTGCAGGCCGCGGCCAGACGGTCCACCCAGGCGTTGAAGGTCTGCGGCACCTCCACCGCCATGGCCTTGTCCGGGCGGAAGGTCGGCAGCATCTGAAGCGTGCACGACGGGTCCCGGGCGACGGCCTGGTGATGCTCCAGGGTGTCCACGGGGTCGTCCGTAGTGCAGACGAGCTGGACGTTCATCTGCTGCAGAATGCCGCGCGCGGAGAACTCCAGGGTGGCCAGCTTGGCGTTGCATTCATCCCAGATGCCCTGTGCCGTGGCGGGGTTCAGCAGCCGGTCACTGATGCCGAACGGCCGCTTCAACTCGAGGTGCGTCCAATGGTACAGCGGATTGCGCAGTGTCATGGGGACGGTCTCGGCCCAGCGCTGGAACTTCTCCCGGTCCGGCGCGTTGCCGGTGATGCAGCGTTCCGCCACGCCGTTGGCGCGCAGGGCGCGCCACTTGTAGTGATCGCCCGCCAGCCAGGCCTGCGTGAGGTTGGCCCAGCGCCGGTCCCGGGCGATGTCCGCCGGCGGCAGGTGGCTGTGGTAGTCAATGATCGGCAGCGGCGCGGCGTACCGGTGATACAGCTCCCGCGCCGCCTTCGTCAGCAGCAGGAAATCCTTGGTAATGAACACGTCCTTGGGCATAATCGTCATGCGTCTACTACCGGGTGATCAATACGCTATCGAAAAACAATCGGAATGCCTGCATCATACACTCGCCTCTCATTTCTGTCCATCGCATCGCCCGTCATTTCTTCCTGTTCGGGCGCCACCTTTAGCGGGTGTAACCCCGTCGGAACTTCCGCCGGGATGGGGAGGCGTGGTTGGCGGCTCCTTCCGCAGTGTTTTTGGAAGCAATAGCGCGAGCGCGATGGAGAGCGTGACCACCACGGCACCGCAGGCAAAAAATATGCAGGAATGGGCCATCAACATGTGCGCGCACGCTTCTTGGGCAGCGCCCCAACGCTGTGTCGCGGCCTATTCATGAACATAGTACAGTTTCGGTCCGATCAGCAGCGCGGTGAGAGAAGCGGCGATCAAAGCAATCAGCATGCGGATGCGTGTTGGCCACTCCAGCAACAATCCGCGCCGGCGTGCAATCCAGAAATGAACAAAGACGACAAGGACTAAGATGGGTGCCAGTACCATCCCCGCCGCCCATACCGTCTCGATGGGATTCAAAGGGAAGCCGCGCTTGTAGGTGACGATGAATGTCGCTTCGTTTGTCATAATGTGAGCTCAGCTTATAAAATGCTCGAAGCCCCGGCCGCGCAGCGGCCGCATCATCCTCCCATGTTCATATTCTGTTGATCCAATACAAGGGATGTCGGCGTAGATGCATCGTTGCCAAAACTACGATTTCATCTGGTTCAACTCGATAAAGAAGGCCGTAGGGGAATCGGTGTATTCGGCGGCGGCGAATCTCAAAACAAAGTACAGGCCAGGCTTCAGGGTTTTCAGCGATATCTCTAACGGCTGAATGGATTTTATCCAGAAAATCATCCCCAAGGCCGGGCGCTTGCAACTCGTAATAGCGAGCGGTATCGAGCAGCTCTTGTTCTGCAGGATTTAGAAATCGTACCGGCTTCATTTGATTCGTGACCGAGCGTCGCGCAAGACATCCATGGCCGGTCGAGCAGATATATTTCCGCTTTTGTATTGTTGATAGCGTCTTTCCGCCTCTTCCACCCAAAGACGCTCGTTCTCCGAATCTTCAACGGAATCGAGGCTGGCGATAAGATGTTCGGCCAGCAGCGCCCGGTCTTTAACCGGGAGCTTAAGCATCCGTGCTTCACATTCCTTTAAATCGGGTGACATCTTTTCATCTCCTATTTATTGAATTATATGGCGTCCCCGGCGGCGGTTCAAACAAAATGCTCGAAGCCCCGGCCGCACAACGGCGCGCGGCGGCCGCGGGCGTCCCGCAGCTCGATCCGGCCGGTGCGGCGGTTGAGCGCGCCGATGCACGTGGCCGCCAGCCGGAATTTCCGCCGCCAGGCGGCCTCGAAGGACGCAGCGCGACGCGCCGGCACGGTGAAGAGCAGCTCGAAATCCTCGCCGTCGCAGAGCGCGTGGGCCAGCGCTGCGTCCGGCCGCCGCCGGATGCCCTTGCGCCGAGGGTTTCCCGGCGCTTGAAGAACGGTGCGCGCAATCGGAATTTGATCGGCGAACAGCTCCGCCCCGACGCGGCTCATCTCGACGAGATGGCCGAGGTCGGTGGCGAGGCCGTCGCTGAGATCTATGGCCGCCGTGGCCCAGCGGCCCGCGCGCAACCATTGGCCGGCGGCGACGCGTGGCGCGAACCGCAGATGCCGGCCGGCCCGGCTGCCGCCCAGCGCGCCGGTGACGTACAGCCGGTCGCCCGGCCGCGCGCCGGAACGCAGCAACGCCGTGCCGCGCGGCACGCGGCCGACGGCGAACACGTGCAATTCCAGCACCGGCCCGGCCGCCGTATCGCCGCCGACGATCGCCAGCCCGTGCTGCCGGGCCAGCGCTGCCAGGCCGCGATAAACGCCCTCCACGCGGGCTACAGCGGTGCGCGCCGGCGCGACGAGGTCCACTAGCGCCCAGCACGGCTCGCCGCCCGCGGCCGCCAGGTCGCTCAACACGCGGCCGACCGCCTTGTGACCGATCCAGCGCGCCGGCGTGTCCGCCAGAAAATGCCGGCCTTCGACCACGGCGTCGGATTTCAGCAGCCAGTCGAATGCGGCGCCGCCGGCGACGACAGCGACGTCGTGGCCGATGCCGGCGCGGACGTCCCGCCGCGAGGTCAGCAACCTAGCCAGCCGCCGGATCACTTCGCGTTCGCCGAGTTGTTTCAGGGTGGGCATGGCTTCTTTCCGGCCGGGGCCAGGGCCGCCAGCGCGGCCAGCAGCAGGAGTGCATTGCGCAGCAAGCTCAACGCGCCGATGCGGCCGAGTTCCGGCTTGAGCGAGAAACAGCCGCAGGCGATGTCAATGCCGCGGTGGAGGTCCAGCGCGATGGCGGCGGTGAACGCCGCCAGCAGGCCGCACAACAGCAGCGCCGCGGCGCGGCGATAGGCCGGCGCCAGCAGCAGCGCCACCGCGGCGGTCAGCTCGATCCACGGCAGCAGAATGGCGGCGGCGTTGACCAGCCCGTGCGGCAGCAGGTGGTAACGGAAGATCGCCAGTGCCATGTCTTGGGGCGCGACCAGCTTGGGCAGGCTGGCGGCGAGAAAGACCAACCCGATGATCCACCGGCTGAACAGCGACAGCCAGCGGGTTGTCACAGACCGCCCTCCACGGCGCCGCCGCCGGCACGCCACTCGTGCAGCCCGCCGGGGAAAAGCATCACGTTGGTGTAGCCTTGTTGCCGCAGCAACAGCGCCAGTTCCAGTCCTTCGTCGCAATCGTTGCGGGCACAATAGGTCAGCAGGGCTTGGTCGCGCGCCAGGGGCACCTGCATCCCGGCGAGCATTTCCGGCGCCAGTTCGAACGGCAGTGACTGGGCCCGCGGCAGGTGGCCGGCGCGGAAATCGGCCGCCGGCCGCGCATCCAACAGCACCGGAGCGCCGGTGTTCACCGCCCGCTGCACGGTCGCCAGGCCCGCCAGCCGGATGTGCTGTTGTAACGCGCGGGTTTCCACGTGGCGGTCCCAGTCCCCCCGCCACGGCAGCCGGCCCGGCCGCGCGGCATTGACCGCCGCGCCGAGCCCGGTCGCCACGAGGATCAGCGCCAGCATCTGAAGCATCAGTTTCATACCTTGGCCCTGGCTGGGTCGGGGCCGGCGGCCTGCTGGGGCCCGGAGCAACGGCCACGGCGATAACAACCTGGACTGCGCAAGCCGCTCCTATCGGATAAAAACGCGGAAAGGAATCAGAATTTCCGGGCGATTGGGTTGGTCGGTGGTCACGCGCAACTTCTGGGTATCCAGCTCCCGGGCCACTTCAATGTTGCCCAGTTCCACCCGGTAGGCGGTGTTGCTCAGCGTGGTGAGCTTGGCGGTCATGTCCGGTCGCGGCGTTTCGATGGCCAGGATCTTGAAGGGCGCGTTTTTCTCGGAACGGATGACGACTTCGCGGCTCAGTTTTTCCTGCAGCCGGCCCACCACGAAAATCTCCGGCGGCAGCACGGAAAAGGCGCCGGGCACGAAAAACGACACGGAGAGTTCGATCCGCGGCCGGCGGGGATGGCCGGTTTGCACCACCAGGAGGGCGCGGGTCAGGCCCTCCGGCAGCGGCGGCTTGGTGATCACGAGCACCCGGTTGGTCTTGTCGTTGGTCGCGGGCTCCAATATGGTCGTGAGCCGGGGTGAATCCACCGTCACCTGGGTGATCTGCAGGGCCTGCCCGTCGTTCGCGGCCACCTCCACCGTACCGGTAACCGTAGCCGTGGCCTCCAGCCGGCCGAAGAACAGGATGCGCGGGTGCACGGACACGGCCTCCACAATGTTCCCTTCCAGCGTCAGTTGGTATTCCGGCTGCGTCGGATCGTTGGAAGACACGTACAACACCTTGTGCTGCGGGCCTTCCCGGCCGCGCAGGGCGAAGGTGGCGGTGACCGTCGTTTCGCCACCGGGCGGGACGGTGCGGTCGGTCACGCTGCCCACCGTGCAGCCGCACGTGGCGCGGAGATTCAGGATCTGCAGCGAAAGGTCGCCGGTGTTGTGGAGCACGAAGGCGTGCTGGACCTCGCCGGAACTGTCCCGCGTGCCGAAGTGGAACACCGGCTGGTCACACACCAGTTTCGGCGCATGACCGGCCGCGAACGATGACGCATTCGTGGCTGCCGCCGCCAATCCGGCGGCGCCCAGCCAGAGGCCGGCCATACCTAACGCTTTAAGGTTCATTGCAACGTCCCGCCAACGCCCCGCAGCATAATGAGGTCCCCGGCGCGAGGCAATACCGATTCAGCTTTTACATTCCCCCCAGCGGCTGGGTCAGTTGGTTCGCCCGCAACAGGACTGAACCGTCACGCGTCGTACAGCGTGTCATCGCCGCCGCCCGCCCCGCCACCTTGTTCGTCGCCGAGGAGGCCGCCCAGACCTTCTTCGATCTGCTCCGGATCTTCGCCGGATTCGAGCCGGCGGACCACCTCGTCCATTTCGGCCGGCATGGGCTCGCCGGTTTGCGCGGCCATGGTCCGCATGAACCGGCCCAGGGCCCGCGGATTTTTTTCCATGCCGGCGAGATCGGCGTCCGAAAGGTCCGGCCTATCCGGCAGGTCGGGCCTGCCGCCCGGCCCGCCGCCGGACGACGGGTCTGCGTCCGCGGGCTGCCCGCCTTTGATTGCGGCGAAGCGCGAGAGCAGCCGCTGCATCCCGGGATGACCGCATTTCGGGCAGGCCGGCGGCTGGTGGCGGCTGATGCTGCGAACCAGAAAGCTCGCGCTGCGTCCGCACTTGCGGCACTGGTATTCGTAGATCGGCATAGGTAAACCCTACTGCTCCTTTATCAGCCGGCGGGAGCGTTGACCAGCGGCGGCTGGCAAAAAAAGCGGATCAGCCGTGGACCGTCTGCATCACGGCGTCGTAATCCGGTTCCTGGGCGATGTCCGGCACCAACTGCGCATGGACAATCTGATCGTGTTCATCCACGACGAGCACAGCGCGGGCCAGCAGGCCGGCCAGCGGCCCGTCGGCGATCCGCACGCCGTAATCCAGGCCGAAGGCTGGATAGCGGAAGGCGGAAAGCATGACGATGTTTTCGATGCGCTCGCTTTCGCAGAACCGCTTCTGAGCGAACGGCAGATCCATGGAGATCTTCAGCACCACCACGTTCTGGAACCCGACGATCCGCGCGTTGAACTCCCGGGCGGATGCCGCGCAAACCGGGGTATCGAGGCTGGGCACGATGCTGAGGATCTTTTGCCGGCTGGCAAACTGGTTTAGCCGCACATCGGCCAGGTTGGCGCTGGTCAGCGTGAACGCCGGTGCGGTGTGTCCCACCTGCGGGAACACGCCGCTGAGTTTCACCGGCTGCCCCTTGAACATGATCTGGCTCATGGCCTTCTCCTTAGTTTGTTGGAATCCTAACCCCGACCCCGCCGGAATGCAAGCGGTTCGCCGGGGCTGATCCCGCCCGTTGAAAATACGCTGAAAATAGTTGTTGCCAAGCCGGCCGTTTCCTCTATAATCACACGCCGCTGACAGTAAGAAGATAGCGCAGTTGGTTTGGTAGATGGTCAACGGGCTTCGTGTCCGGGGGCGATCAGAAACCTGAATGAGTCGGGAACGGCCACTGGGTATTCCTACGGCAGCAGAAGGAAATAGAAAAAAATGGGTACGAAACTATATGTGGGTAACCTGTCGTTCAACACCATGGATACCGATCTCAAAGCCCTGTTCCAACAGGCCGGCACCGTGGTGAGTTGCGACCTGATCCTGGACAAATTCACCGGCAAATCCCGCGGATTTGCGTTTGTGGAAATGTCCTCGCAGGAAGAAGCCACCAAGGCCATTGCCGACTTCAACGGCAAGGATCTGGATGGCCGCGCCCTGACGGTCAACGAAGCTAAGCCGCGCGAAGAGCGCCCCCGGGGCAACTTCGGCGGCCGTCCCGGTGGCGGCGGCGGCGGCAAGCGCGACTTTGGTGGCGGTCGTGGCGGCCGGTATTAAACCGGTTGCAGCCTGACATCATGAAAAAAGGCGTCCCTGCGAGGGGGCGCCTTTTTTTTCTGCAGCTACCGCCCGTCGGGAGCCGGTGCTGGGCTCCGTCGTGTTCAGTTTGGCCTCTGGAGGGCCCGGCTCCGTCCGGGCCGCGGCCGACACGGAGGTCGGCCCTCCAGATGGATCGAATCATGCGAAACCGATGGTTTCTCAGATCAGTAGACCAGCGCGCTGAGCCAGCGCTCGCCGCCGGTCCCGAGCTTCCAAGCGCCGCGGCCTTTGACCACCAGGTGGCTGCCGTTGCGGCCCAGGGCGGCTTCGTTGACGCGCAGCACGGCGGCCGCGCCGCGGCCGAGCGCACGGCGTTCGGTGTCGGTGGCGGTGCGGCCGCCGAGCGGCAACCCGTTCTCCGTGCAGCGCAGCACCAGCGCGCCGCCGCTCCAGGCTGGTCCCTCCCACAGCGCGGGGTAGCGCTGGAAATAATCCAGCGCATGCGTTGGCGCCAGCGCCAGTTCGAAGGCGGCCGGCTGCTGCGCGAGGAAGGCGCGGAAGTCGAACGCCGGCTGCTGGCGCTGCTGCCGGAACACGGCCAGCGGATCCACGCCGAGCAGGTTGCCGCCGTGGAAATTGCCGTGATCGGGTTTGAGCTTTTGCGCGCGGTACCAGAGCGCGAAGCGGGCATTGCTCATCAGGCCGATTTCGAAATGCACGTGCGCGCGGTCGCGCGGGATGGGCGTGGAGGACGTGTGGCCCATGCGGCCCAGCGGTTGGCCGGCCTGCACGGGCTGGCCGGGCTGCAACCCGGCCGCCGCGGCCGCCAGGTGGGCGTAGAGCGTGTACACTTCGCCGAGCGGGTCGCGATGGAGCACCACCACGTACTGGCCGTAGTTCGAGTTGCCGCCCACGCGATTGACATAGCCGACCACGCCGCCGGCCACGGCGCGCACCTCGTCCAGCGGTTCACCGTGCCGGTCGCGCCGCAGCGGCGCGATGTCCACCCCCTCGTGGAACTGCGCCGCGCCGCGCGCGCCGGTGCGCACAGAGCCGAACAGGGCGGATTCCGGACGCTGGAGCAGGGTGGGCATGAACACGCCGGCGGCGCCGGTCTCCATCAGACGCGTTTGCGCGGTGGGGGGCACCATGTTGCTCCACGGCGGGACGACGACGGACGGGGCGCCGGGCGGAACGCCGGCCGGAACGGCCGGCAGGGTGGTGATCGGTAGCGGGGGCGGCAGCTCGTGCCGGCAGCCGGCGAGCAGGCCCAAAACCGCCAGCAGGGCACAGCGGGCCAGCCGCCGTGCGCGGGGATCGGTGTTCATCCGTGATCGTCCTTGGAAAGGCGCGGTTTGTACACCCTGCAGCCCCGCGCGTCAAAGGATAAACCGGCCAGACCCCAGCGGCCTTGTGCCGCCGGTGAATCAGTAGGCTGGTTAGATGAGGATTCCAGACCTCTGCCATAAGGCGCCAGCGTCCTCAGCCGGAGCGGAACCGGTGACGGTTCCGGTTCTGCCGGAACGTTTACACGTTCCGCTTCGAGCCTGATCAAACTGCCAGGCAAGCTGGCAGGGGTCTGGCAGATAAGGGCTTGAATGAATCCTCCTGTGCATGAATAATCACGGCCGCACCCCGGCGGGCGGATGGGCGCGGGCGCCGGATAAAATGCAGATGGCAAAGGAGATGCTGATGCATCGTAAGGCTCATATGATGGTGATGGCCGTGTTGCTGCTGGCCTCCACGGTGTCGTACGCGGCGGACCCGTGGGCGGATGCGTATCGTTTCTTCGGACGGTGGGACCGGCGCGTCGCCAACCGCGCGGTGACCGTCAACAGCGGCAGTTATATTTTGGCGCGTTTCACCGGCGCTAGCCTCAGTGCCATCTTCGATGTGTCCGCCAACCAGCCGCCGTTCCCGACGCTCGCCTGGCGGATTGATGCAGGCGAATGGCAGGAGGCGGAAGCGGCCGCCACGGTAACGCTGGCGGAGGGGTTGGCCCAAGGCCCGCATACCGTGATGTTGATGGCGCGCGGCTTGGACGAGCATCAGCAGCGCTGGACCAGGCCATTGGTGGCCAGCCTCACATTTCTGGGCTTGGAGACGGCGCACGACGGGAAACTGGAGGCTGCGTTGCCGGCATGGGACAAGCCCGCCCTGAAAATGGAATTCCTCGGCGACAGCATCACCGAGGGCGTGCTGGTGCAGGCCGAACGCGAAGGCCGCAAATCCTGGCCTTGGCGCACCGATGCGCGCCTGTCCTATGCGGGCCAGACGGCGCTGGCGCTGGGGGCGGCCTGGCGGCAGGTGGGTTTCGGCGCGACGGGCCTGGCGCACGGCGGCAGCGGCGGGGCGCCAGGGGCGCTGGACTCTTTCAACTTCTTCCATGCCGATTGCCCGCGCGACACCTGGCAACCGGACGTGGTGGTGGTGAACCAGGGCACCAACGATGGCGGCATGCCGGCCAATGACTATCGGCCGCTGTATGCCCGGTATCTGGCCTTGCTTCGCGCGGCCTACCCCAAGGCGAAGATCGCGGCCCTGCGCCCCTTCTGTGGCGCGCAGGCCGCCAGCATCAAAGCTGCCGTGGAGGCCTGCCAGGTCGCGGGCGACGCGCGCGTCTATTACATCGACACCACCGGCTGGTACAACGGAGACGTGCATCCGAACGTCGCCGGCAGCGCCGCGCTGGCCGCAAAACTGGCGCAGGCCCTGAAAGCCGACGTGCTGCCGAAATAACGCCCGCCGCTGTCACGGCCGGGCGTGCGCGCACGGCCGGCTGCCGGCGCCCATACCACCTTCACCAACAGGAGTTTGCCCGGTCGGCGCCGGTGAGCGGCCACCGTTCGGCAGAAAAGAGCTTGCGGCCCACACGGCGCTGACGTATCTTCTTTGTAGACACGTAGGAGGATGGCCATGCAAACGAAGATTCAAAAGTGGGGGAACAGCCTGGCGGTGCGAATCCCGAAGGTTTTCGTGAGGGAGGCGCACGTTGCGTATGGAACGTCGGTTGATCTTCTCGTCGATGATGGAAAGATCATTATCAACCCGCATGTAGAACCTGAGTACTGGCTCGAAGATCTGCTGGCGGGCGTTACCAAGCGGAACCTTCATACGGAAGTCGAGACGGGCGCTGCCGTCGGACGGGAGGTGTGGTGATGGCGGCCGCGTACTGCCCGAAGCGGGGAGATGTAGTCTGGATTTCCTTCAATCCCCAGGCTGGACATGAACAGGCCGGGCACCGGCCTGCGCTCGTCCTCTCGCCGGAATCGTACAACCGCAAGGTTGGGCTGGCGATCCTTTGTCCGGTTACGAATCAGATCAAGGGCTACCCTTTTGAGGTCATCATTCCCCCGGGGGTCAAAGCGTCGGGTGCTGTTCTGTCCGATCAGGTCAAGAGCATGGACTGGAAAGTACGCGGAGCATCGCTGCTATACTCCCTTCCTGAAACCACAGTGCGCCAAGTGCTGAATAAGGTCGGCACCTTGCTCGATGTGTGAAGCAACACGAAACCAACAAATGAAAAGACGAAGCAGCGCGACGAATGGATTGTTCCTGGCGACCTTGATCCTGGCCTGTGCGGCAGGCACGGCGACGGCGGTGGCCGACGCGCCGGACGGCGTGCCACCCGCGCGGCTGGCGCGGCTGACCCGGGGCATCAACCTGTCGGACTGGTTTGCCCAGCCGTACGACCCCGCCCAAGAACGTCAGGTCGCCGAAAACCGGGCCAAGGACGTCGCGCTCATCAAAGCCATGGGTTTCCGTCACGTTCGCCTCGTGTTCAGCGAGGCCACCGTGTCGGACCCGCAGGCGCCGGCGATCCTGAATCCCGGGAAGATGCAGCGCTTCGATGCCGCCCTTGATCTGCTGCTGGCCGGCGGGCTGGGGGTGATCATTGATTTCAGCCCCAGCGATGAATTAAAGAAGGCCGTCGAGAAGGATGACGCGGCGGTCGATAACTTTGCCAAGCTGTGGCGGGCGCTGGCGCAGCACCTCACGGTGCGCGACCCCGAGCAGGTTTTCTTCGAGGTGATGAACGAGCCGGTGATGACCGACGGCGCCCGCTGGAATGTGATTCAGAAAAAGGCCCTGGCGGCCATGCGCGCATCGGCCCCGCGCCATACGCTCATCGCCACATCGTCGGAATGGTCGGAGATCTACCGGCTGCCGCTCGTCGAGGTCGTGGCCGATCGCAACATGGTTTACAACGTCCACTATTACGATCCGGTCCGGTTCACGCACCAGAACGCCCCCTGGGTTGGCGACTGGGTGAAGGGGCTGATCAACGCGCCCTATCCGTCCAGCCCGGAGGCCGTGGCCAAGGTGCTGGATGGCCTGCCCGACGACAAGGCCCGGAAGCTCATGATCAACTACGGGAAGGAACGCTGGAACGCCGCGAAGATCGAGGCAATTATTGCCGAGGGGGCCGCCTGGGCCAAAAAACACGGCGTGCATCTCACGTGTAACGAGTTTGGCGTCTACCGCAAGGCCCCGGCTGCCGATCGCAATCGCTGTATTGAGGACATGCGCAAGGCGCTGGAAAAATACAACATCGGCTGGTGCATGTGGGACTACGCCACCGAGTTTGGCGTGGTCACCGGCCCGCCGGGCCGGCGCGTGCCCGATGCCGACACCCTCCAAGCCCTCGGCCTGACGGCGCCGGCGCCGTAGCCGCCGGGACGCGGAGCGCAGGAAAGGCCTGGCCCTAGGGGCCAAGACCGCACCCCGATAAGTATTGCCACGGACGAACCGACCATGGTCTCTTGGTGAAAGGGCGGCCACACAGCATCCCATGCTCTAGAATCGCTGAAGGGGCCGGCAACTGGTCGGACAAACTGCACCGCTCGAGCACCCGGAAGACCACCGGAGCCCGGCATCGACTTCGCTGATGTTACGTAGAGGCTTGCCGGTCGGCGGCCGGCAGCACGATGGGCGAAGCAGCGGGATCAAACGGGTTGGTGCGCAGGGCCAGCGAGAAGAGGTAGGGATACTGATCTTTGATGTAGCGCAGGTGATCAAGCCATTGCGCCACCAGCAGGCGGTAAACGCGCCGGCCATCGCCGTTGAGATGCGCCCGGTCACTGGCCGGCAGAAGTGCGAGGTTGGTCCGGTGCGCCAGTTCTTCCTCCAGATGGAATACGGCGCTGAGCAGGTCGGCAAACCGTTCATGCTCCAGCAGCGCAGGGTTGGTGAACAGGGACGCCAGAAATCCACGCTCGCCGGCCAGCAGGATTTTCAAGGCCTCCAGCTCAGCCGGCGGCAGGACGACCTCGCCGGAGTGACTTTGCAGTTGGGCGGCGGCTTGCTTCCAGTCGCGCTCGGTCCAGTTATCGGCCACGTGTAGGGTTGCGCCGATCAGGCCCGCCCCGGCATCGCACCGGGCCAGTGTGGCCAGCAGGCGGCTGCCCAGTTCGCCGAAAAAGGCGCTGATGACCATGTTTAATTTCTGCCGGCGCCCACGCTGTTCGCGGCCGGCCATGACCACCTCCGTGACATTGGCGATCAGCCCCAGAAACGCGCCCACGCCGAGGATGATGATGACGACCGCCAGCGTCCGTCCGGCCGCCGTCACCGGATACACATCGCCATAGCCCACGGTGGTTATGGTGACGATGGTGAAATACAGCGCGTTGCCCAGCGACCAACCTTCCAGCCAGCAGAAACCCAGCGTGCCCAGCAGGGTCAGCAGCACCAGCCCCGCCAGAAAGAAGCGGGTTCTAAACCGCGCATCGCTCAACGTCATACATCACTTCCCGGCTTTTTCCACCTTGGCCCAGGTGTCCCGCAGAGGCAGGGTGCGGTTGAAGACCGGCGCGCCGGGGCGGCTGTCGACGGTGTCGACGACGAAATAGGCGACGCGCTCGAACTGGAACTTTTCGCCCGGCCGGGCCTCCGCCACCGCCGGCTCGGCGCAGGCGGTGACCTGCTCGAGCGAATGCGGATTGAGGAAGGTCTTGAAGTCCTGCTCCTGCCCGTCCGGCTCCGGCACCGTGAAGAGGCGGTCATAGAGCCGCACCGTCACCGGCTTGGCGTGCGGGGCGCTGACCCAGTGGATCGTGCCCTTCACCTTCATCTCCGTGTTGGGTGGCGACCAGTGGCAGACGACGTTGGCGACTTCGCCCGCAGCGTTCTTCTCGACGCGCGTGCAGGTGAGGAACCCGGCGTTGCGGATGCGGACGGAGCCGCCGGGCGTGAGGCGGAAGTACTTCGGCGGCGGCGTTTCCATGAAGTCGTCGGACTCGATCAGCAGCTCGCGCGAGAACGGGACCTGCCTCGTGCCGGCGGCGGGATCCTCGGGGTTGTTCTGCGCTGCGACGGTCGCGGGCAGATTTTCCGCGTTCTCGATGGTGACCTTGAGCGGCTTGAGCACGGCCATGCGGCGCAACGCGATCTGGTTGAGATCCTCGCGGATGTAGTGCTCCAGCAGCGCCACGTCGGTCAGACTGTTGAACTTGGTGACGCCAACGATCTCGACGAAGGTGCGGATGGCGGCGGGCGTGTAGCCGCGGCGGCGCAGGCCGCACAAGGTCGGCATGCGCGGATCGTCCCAGCCGCTGACGAGCTTGTTCTCGACGAGTTCGAGCAGCTTGCGCTTGCTCATCACCGTGTAGGTCAGGTCGAGCCGCGCGAATTCGTTCTGATGCGGCCGGGTGGTCGTGCTGTCTTCGAGATTCTCGATCACCCAATCGTAAAGCGGGCGGTGTACCTCGAACTCGATCGAGCAGAGCGAGTGCGTCACGCCCTCGAACGCGTCCTCCAGCGGATGCGCGAAGTCATACATCGGATAGACGCACCACTTGGCGCCGGTGTGCGGGTGTTCCGCGTGCAGGATGCGGTAGATCACCGGGTCGCGCAGGTGGATGTTGGGCGACGCCATGTCGATTTTCGCGCGCAGGCACAGCTCGCCTTCCTTGAACTCGCCGGCCTCCATGCGGCGGAACAGGTCGAGGCTTTCGGCCGGCGGCCGGTTGCGCCACGGGCTTTCCTTGCCCGGCCGTGTCGGCACGCCGCGGTAGTCTTTCCACTCCTCCTGCGGCACGGCGCAGACGTAGGCCTTGCCGCGCTGGATCAGCGACTCGGCGAAGGCATACATCTGGTCGAAGAAATCCGACGCATGGTAATAGTGTTCGCCCCAGTCGAACCCGAGCCAGCGCACGTCCTCCTGGATGGCGTTGATGTACTCTAGCTCCTCCTTGACCGGATTCGTGTCGTCCATGCGCAGGTGGCAGCGGCCGCCGTATTCCTGCGCCATGCCGAAGTCAATGCAGATGGCCTTGGCATGGCCGATGTGCAGGTAGCCGTTGGGCTCCGGCGGGAAGCGCGTGACCACCCGGCCGCCGTTGCGCCCCGCGGCGATGTCGGCTTCGATGATCTGCCGGATGAAATGTTTGTTCGTCGCCGGCGCGGCCGCCGGCGTGGCGCTGTCGGTTGTCGTCATGTTCAAAGCTCCTGGCCGGGCGCCGGCGCATGCGCGCCGGCCGCGGCCTAAAACGGCCCCATGTTGCCTGTTTTCAGCCGAAAGAAAATGAAAATCGTGGAGTCGCGGGCCGCCAAATGACGCAGGGCAGACGCATCTAAAATTCAGAAGAGGTGGCGCGGATCGGGCCGCGCAGATCACGCGTGATACCGGTCCGTCCGTCCTCTCCCGGAGAGGATCGGGGATCGCCGCGTATACGTATACAGCGGCGACCCCGCCGCCTTGCGGCCGAACCGGTCTGACGCGTTCCTGTGCGGGGGCTTCGCCCGACCCGATCCGCGCCACGCTTATGCCCCCATCGCGAAGCGCGATGGAGGGAGGGGATCAGACAGAATTTGGCCTACATCAGAGCTTCGGTAGCCACTTTATCCACTCGTTTAGATGCGTCTGCCCTGCCAAATGACACTTGCCGGTCGAATCCAGAGCGTCTAGCATGGATCATCTACGTAGGGGACGGACGATGAAACCATTTTTGAAAATTGCCGGCCTGGTCGTGGTAGCACTGATGCTCATCGTGCTGCTGTTCAGCGGGCTGATCATCAAAGCGGCGGTCAATCGCGCGGGGCCGCGGCTGCTGGGCGTGCCCGTGCAGGTCCAGAGCGTCAAGCTCTCGCTGCTGCGCGGGCATATGACGTTGCGCGGCCTGCATGTGGGCAATCCAGCGGGATACAAGACGGCGAGCTTGTTCGACCTGCGGACGCTGGAGGTGGATCTCGACGTGCTCTCGCTCCTCAAGAAAACCGTGATCATCAGGGAGATCCGGATCGAGGCGCCGGAGATCACCTACGAACGCGGGCTGAAGAATAGCAATATCGGCGCCCTGCAGGCGCAACTCAACCCGCCGGGCGCCACGGCCACGCCCGCCGCTCAGGATAAAACCGGCGGCAAAAAGGTCATCATCAAAAAGTTGACCATCACCGGCGCCAAGGTCAAAGCCTCCATCACCATGCTGGGCGGCCAGACGCTGAGCCTGCCGCTGCCGCCCATCACCCTGCATGACATCGGCGGCGGGGACAAGGACAAGCAGGGCGTCACCTTTGCAACCGCCATTAACGATGTCCTGAACGCCATCTTGGCGGGCGTCAGCCAAGTGATCACAGGGGTGGGCGGTGTCGCGGCGGACGGCGTCAAAGCGGCAGGGGATGGCTTGAACAAGCTGGGCGATGGTCTGGGTAAGGCTCTGAGCGGCGCGGCCGGCCTGTTCAAGAAGAGCGCCGCGCCGCCGCCGGACAAGTGAGAACCTGTGGAAGAAACCGCCGGCTCGTGCTACGTAGCGAAGCTACTTCGCAGAGTAGAACGCGCGGACCGCCGGCCGGCGACACGGTCTATGAGCCGTGCTACGACGACCTGCCCACCCTGGCCTGTGGGTCGGCGGAACCGAACGAGCCATCCGCCAGAGAATAATCGCTCCATGAATGCTTACGGCACCCCAGCGGCACGGAAACCGGCGCTTCCACGGCGGGTACGCCAAAGCAATTTCGTATTTGCCATTGCTGGCCGGTCTGAGTGCCCGGATGTCTTTCTTGCCGGCAGCGCGCAGCAGGTAGGCGCGAACCAGCCGATGCTGCAATGCCAGCACACCCCGCCGGAGTGGCGCTGCTCCTCATCACGGCGCCAGCACGAGCGTATAGCGGGCTTGAAAGATGTCTTCCGGGGTCGCCTTGGAAGCGGGATCGCTTTTCAGGTCGGCATCAGGCCGCAATTCGGCCAGCGCAAACGCCTTCCCCAGCGCAACCCAATCCGCCGCTGGATGATTCCTGCCGGCGTAAACAGCCAACACCGGCGGCAGCGGCGCCGGCAGCTCCGCCGGCAGGTCTTCCGGGAACCCCATGAACGACACCACCGCGCGGGCGTGAGGATGCGGCGTGATCCACGCCAGAAATTCCTTGCTCCACGCACCGCTATACATCCGCAGCGTCAAGTCAACAAGGACGGCAGCGGGCAATTGGTCCGGCGACACGACCAGCAACGACGGCGCCGGTTCGCCCAACCCGCGTGCCAAGGCGGCTCGTTGGCGTTTCGCGCGGGCGGTCGTTGCCGCGTCGGGCGACGGCAATTGCATCACCAACACCGGGCCATTCCGGCCCAACCGTTCCTTGATCAGCCGGCCAAACTTAAATGCCACTGCTTCCTCGACGCGCAGGCCGGCGCCCAGCCGCGCGAGGGACCATGGTCGAAAATACCGGACCAAGCTGCCCGCGACCAGCAGTCCAGCCACCACCAGCACCACGACATAGACCTTGTTTCGGAATGTCATCATGCTGGCGCTTTGTGGGCTTACCACCAATGCAGCGGTACCTTGTTGAGGCGGCTGTTCAATTCGCCAAATTCTTTCCACACGGCATGCCCGTCCGCAAAACAGAGGTTGGCCCCCTTCGGCCGACCGTCCGGCCCCAAGTGGGATGAATCATGGTTTAAAGCGCCTTGCACGCCCGTGAAATTCCCGGACGTGTCCGAAATCACGGCGTCGGTCAAGATCACATGTTTGGGCGAACGCGATTGAAGCATGTCAGTGTAGTTCGTTGCATAATCCGTGTAGTTCGGCCAGAAGCTGGGCCAACCGCCCGCCGGATTGCCGTTGGCGTCCACCCGCTGAAGCACCCACCAGTAACCGGTCACACGATACGACCCGAACGTCCAATAAATGTCCGCGGATTGCTTGGGATTGGAAGCGCAATAATAAAACTTGCGGGAGATGCCGTACTGCATCAAATTGCTCGTCACCGCGGGGTTGACATCCCACAACCATTTCCCACCTCCTGGCGTATCCAGCATCACGAACGTCTTATCCGCCGTGGCACTGACAATCGCGAGATGCAACTGGCGCAGGGTGTTCATGCACACGATGCGGCGGGCGTGCTCCTGGACCCACACCGTGGACGGCAACAGAAGCGCCATCAGCACCGCGATGATCGCGATCACAACCAGCAGCTCCAGCAAGGTGAAACCGCGTCGTTGGCTGCGTTGGCCGGGGCCACTCATAGTCATCCTACCCGCGACAGTCGCATGTTCCAAAACAGTATCTACCCTCGCAGGCAGTACCCGCCGCCATAGGCATGCAGGGTAGTCTGTCCCCCCCCTCCGCGCGAATGCAACAACAAAAGTAATTTATTTCCCGTGCCGGACTCGAACGCGCGGTTGCCGCACCTTGACGGCGGAAAGGACTTCATTGGAGCGATTGGGGCAAGTGGCGGCAAGGACGACATCGTCCTGAAGGTGGACAGATCGCCGACGACGAAACCGGCGACTTTTCTGGCGAAGTGATATCGCATCGCATGATCATGGGAGAACGGACAAATGAGTCAGACACCGCCGCCGGTTCCACGGGTCCCCCCGGCTCCGCCGATTTCGCCGCTTGCCGGCGCCCGTGGGCGTCGCAAGCAACGCCCCCCACGTTTTGCTTTACCGCGGAGTAGCGATGAGCTAGGGTGCCCCGCCTGCGCGCCAGACCGAACAGCGCGGCGGGTCAAGAAGGACGAAGCATGCAGATCACGGTGAATGGCCGGGCGCTGGCGGACAGCGACTGGCAGCGCGAGTTGGGCAATGTGCAGCGGATGCATCCGGACTGGTCCGAGGCGCACGTCCGGGAGCGCGTCCGGGAAAGCGTGATCGAATGGGCGCTGATCCGCCAACAGGCCGAACAGTTCGGCGGCCCGGTGCCGGCCGAGGCCGTGAACGCCGCCTTCGCGAACCTGATGGACCAGCAGGGCGGCCAGCCCGAGGGCCGCCGCGCACCCGGCCTGACGGACGCCGATGAGCAGCG
>Ga0209777_10000836_pt1 | contig 47655 bp, 53 predicted proteins | sample FrelakmetHBP12HB_FD_187147 | JGI IMG/M metagenome (GOLD analysis project Ga0209777, IMG submission 187147) | Freshwater lake sediment microbial communities from the University of Notre Dame, USA, for methane emissions studies -HBP12 HB (SPAdes)... | ecosystem: Environmental > Aquatic >... | reverse complement strand
CCTCCATCTGCGATGATGAAGTATGGCTCATTCGGAACTTTGTATCGAAAAAAAACATTTTATGGTTAAACTCCATTGTATTTAAAAGCTTACAGAACTTTTCCCACACAACGTTGGGACAGTAGTGTTGAAAATTATAGATTTTTTAGATTGTTTAATCTCGGCACCAGCGAAGTTACTGACTAAAATTGGACACGGACCCTTTGCCAATTGTCTCTGGGCTTGTATTTTTTCTAAGTAAATCGATCAGTTAGAAGTGTCGAGCGCTTTAAATTGTTGGTACGGAAATTGCAGTAAAAACACAAAATGGTCAACATTTTCAGGAGGATAACATGAAGTGCAGTCGCTGTGGCGGGGTGATGGTATTCGAAAAATTCTACGGAATCTGTGAAGAGTTTTTCGGATGGAGGTGCGTTTTTTGCGGGGAAATTGTCGATCAGGTCATTCTGGAAAATCGACACGGCAAAAAACAGTAACCCCATTTCAAAGGAGTGATATTCATCATGAACTTTGGAACGGGTTTAACGGTCACAGAAAGAATCTCCGTCGTAGACCATGACCTGTCCGGCCGGAATGATCTCAGGGAGTGTCCCCAAAAAGAAGGCTATCACGTGATAGCCCTGCAGAACAGGTTTCAGATAGAACCTTATTCTTCAGATGGGGAAGGCGGAAACCCTGCGCAATGGTCACCCATCTCGTGGGCGTCTTTTTGCCCGCGCCTTCCCGCAAATTCCTCCCTTTAACTCGGATTACACCTTTACAGCCCTTTTCATGTCGCGTCATGCCTATCACAGAAAAATCAGCCGGCAGCGTCATCTTCTCGGCCTTCTCTCAAGTCAGAGAGAAGACTCCCTTTCTTTACTACTATTGGACAGAATGATGTGGTAGAATGTTATAAGGCTTACAAATACGCTCTTGTCTTAAAGTGGGGCGGAAAGGGTTCGTGAAGCATTTGACGGGGACGGATTTGACTTTCAGGATACGAATCCTTTGGGACCACGAAAGGAAATAACATGTCCACATGGGAATATCAAATTAGCATTCACCAGTTTCCGCAGATCCAGTGCGAAGAAGAGAAGATTGTTGAATGTGACCAAGTGGGAGGATGCTTTCTCCATGTTGCCTGCCAGGGAAGGGTGGCCTGGCTGGAGACTATTTTTGGCGAGAAAGGAAAAGAAGGCTGGGAGCTGGTTCAATCAGGATACCATAACAAGGAACTCTTTTGCATATGGAAGAAGCCGTCGGAGACCGGGGAGAAGGGCTAAGAAGCTATGTCCTTTCCCAAATCAGGGCAAAAGGACCGATCCCTTTTTCTCAATTCATGGAGTGGTGCCTCTACCATCCGAAGTGCGGTTATTATCGAGGAGGAAAGGCAGAGATCGGAAAAGAGGGGGATTTTTATACGAGCCCTTCTGTCCATCCCCTCTTTGGAAGGATTCTGGCCAAACAGATTCTCCAGATGTCCGAGGTCCTGGGAGGCAGGATCTTCGACGTCGTCGAAGTTGGAGGAGGGAAAGGATTTCTCTGTCAGGATATTCTCGACTGGGCAAAGGAGGATGCCCCTCTTTTTTACCAGCGCCTGAGATATTATCTTCTTGAAACCTCCCCAGCGTTCCTTCAAGAGCAGAAGGACCGGCTTGTCCGGCATAACAAGGGAGGTAAGATCATCTGGATCGATCCGACCAGGTTCACAGAAGGAAGGGGCTGGATCGAGGGTTGCATCCTGTCAAACGAAGTTGTTGATGCCTTTCCCGTCCACCGGGTGGTCTTACAGCAGGGGAAATTAAAGGAGCTTTACGTAGCGGAGAAAGACGGTGAGTTTCTGGAGGAATGGAATGACCCGTCTGACCCTCGGATCGATTCCTATATCAAGTCCCTGCCATCTCTACTGGAGGAAGGCCAGAAAGCCGAGGTAAATCTCCGGGCACTCGACTGGATGGAGGAAGTGGCCCGCAATCTTCGAAAAGGGTTTGCCCTTACCATCGACTACGGGTTTCCTGCCCACGAGCTTTATTCTCCCCATCGTTCGGAAGGAACCCTTCTCTGTTATTACCAACACCGGGTCTCGGAGAACCCGTATGAGAGAGTGGGAGAACAGGACATCACCTCCCACGTTAACTTCACCAGTCTGATCCGGAAAGGGGAAGAAGAAGGTCTCATGTTAACCGGTCTCGTTCCGCAGTATCGGTTTCTGTTCGGACTGGGGCTTCTTGAAGAGACGGAACTACTCGGGAAGAGGTCATCGGAAGTGGAGGCAATCCGAATGAGGCTTTCCATAAAGCACCTGATTGAACCGGAAACGGGCATGGGCGAGGTATTCAAGGTACTGATTCAACACAAAGGTATCGAAAAGCCTCATCTGGATGGGTTGAAAGACCTCGGAGCAATGACACTAACCAATGATCAGTAAGCATTTAGCAAAGAGCAATGATTTATGTCCAGTTACCAATGGCCTGCCTGCGCCAAGGCTCGGGCGGGCAAGCCAATGACGAAGGACTTTTAATTCGAGGGAGGGAGAAAGTTGGCGGAGAGAGTGAAAGTACTTGGAATTCTCGGGAGTCCGAGAAGAGGAGGAAACACGGACCTCCTCCTGGAGGAGGCTCTCAAAGGGGCGGAGGCAGAAGGAGCCGAGGTGGAACTCCTCCGTCTTAGCGATTACACTATCACCCCATGCCGGGAATGTCATGGATGTGACGAAACGGGCCAGTGTGTCATCCTGGATGACATGGAAAAGATCTATCCGAAGCTGCTGGAAGCGGATATCATCATTCTCGGATCCCCCATTTTTTTCTACGGCATTTCAGGCTGGGCCAAGAGCCTGGTGGATCGGTGCCAGGCCCTCTGGTCCAAGAAGTATCTGGTGAAAGATCCTTCTTTGGGAAAAGGGGGCAAGAGGAGGAAGGGCTTCTTTATTTCCGTGGGAGCGACAAAAGGGCAGAAGCTATTCGAAGGAGCAACCCTCACGGTCAAGTACTTCTTCGATGCCTTTAATGCAGATTACGCAGGGGATCTCCTCTTCAAGGGGATTGAAGGAAAAGGAGACATCCTGAAGCATCCAGAAGCTCTCCAGCAGGCTTTTGAGGCTGGGAAAAAATTAGTCATGGGCCTCCAGGGAGGATGAAGATGGAACCGGGAATCTTCGGAGTGATGAGTTCGGATGAACAGGACCTGGAAGGACCGCCTGGAAATCTACTTCGAACTCCCAATGAAAAAATGTAAAAGGAGGTAAGAGAGATGACGCAGTGGAAATGTTCGAATTGTGGCTACACCTTTGGAGCGGATACGGTGCCGGATCAATGTCCTTCCTGTCATCAGGCCTGCACCTTCAGTGATGTGACGTGCTACATTCCGGACTGTGGTGGGCCCAAAAATATTGATCCAAGGCTCGCAGGGAAAAAGGATGGACATGGAATAACGAAAAATGAGTAATTAAATTATAGTCGAAGGGAGGTCAAGGGAGATGCGGCTTAAGGGAAAGAAGGTGATTGTCCTTGCGGAGAACAACTATCAGGAGCTTGAACTCTGGGTACCTTACTACCGATTAAAGGAAGAGGGTGCAGAGGTGATCCTCGTGGGAACGGGCAGCAGTCGGACCTATGCGAGCAAACACGGCTATCCGGTCGACGTGGATAAGGAAGCCAAGGAGATCGATATGGCAGGATTCGACGGCGTTGTCATCCCTGGAGGCTATGCACCGGATATGATGCGGCGGTATCCGGAGATGGTGAGAATCGTCCGGGAGGCCCATCAAAAAGGGAAGGTGATTGCAGCCATCTGCCATGCTGGCTGGATGCTTGTCTCTGCGGGAATTCTGAAGGGAAAGAAGGCAACATGCTTTTTCGCCATTAAGGATGACCTCATCAATGCCGGAGCGAACTATGTGGATGAAGAAGTGGTCAAGGATGGAAACCTGATCACATCGCGGAAACCCGACGATCTCCCCGCATTTTGCCGGGAGTTGATCGATTCATTAGCCAAGTGACCATGAGAAGGAGAGAAGGATGGAAAAGGCGAAGAAAGAGACTTACACGTGTCAACACTGCGGAGCGGAAGCGGACATGATCATCGAAGGCTTTGAGGGTGTAGACGATGTGGTCAGGAAGAAAGCGAAGAAAAAAGTGGCCTGTAAAAGCTGCGGCCGGGAGACGGAGATCGAGTTGAAAATACGGCGGCCCTTCGCCTGCGAACACTGCGGGGCCGAAGCGGATATGACGATCGAAGGGTTTGAAAAAGTAGAGGATGTCATCAAGAGAAATAGGAAGCTTGCCTGTAAGGGTTGTGGAAAGGATATTCCCTGGACGGAGAGAGAGGACCTGAAGGCGATCGAGATCGCGATGGAGGCGGAGAAGCGGGCTTCTCAGTTCTACTCGAAGGCTTCCAAGAAGACGAAAAACCCGAAGGGCCGGGATATGTTCCAGCAGCTTTCGGAGTTTGAGGGGAACCACTATCAGAAATTGAAAGAGTTGATGAAATCGCTTCAGGATAAGAATGAATGGATCATTTATTCCGGGACGTCTCTCAGGCAGAAGGCGATTCCGATGAAGGTGGAGAAACCAAAGGGCCAGGAGCAGCTGACCGATATGGACGCCTTGAAGATGGCGATCCGGGAAGAAAAGAAAGCACAATCTTATTATCGTTCCATGGCAGAGATGACCCGAGACCCAAGAGGCAAAGGGATGTATAAACGTCTGGCCGAGGAGGAGGCCCTTCATGAAAAGGTCCTGAATGATCAGTTCTACAGCGTTCATAACACCGGGGTATGGAGTTGGGGAGACTGAAAGATGGAGAAGGCAGATAGCGGATGGCAGAGGGAAGGCGGAAAACGACGGGAAATAGCGATGTCATACGCGGTCCGCGCCGCCTTCTTGTGGTGAAAGCCGATGGAAGAAATGGCGGAAGATAAGAAGTTTGAGGGTAAGTCCAAGGTGATTGTCAATATCGAGAACATTCACTGTGGTGACTGTGCCCTCAATATTGAGCGTTCGGTGGAGCACCTCCCCGGGATTCTCTCTGCCGAGGTAAGTTATGTCCTCTCCTCTGCAACAGTCTATTACGATCCTTATCGTGTGGAGGAAGATCGCATTAAGAGAGCGATCTCGAAGCCCGGTTATGTAGTCAGGGAGACGCTTGCCGAGAGGACCCGGGCCTTCTGGAGGGATATCGAACCCTTTCTCTATATGGCGATCTCCGGAAGCACACTGGCCTTCTCCTGGATCCTGGAATGGACGGGTCTCGTACCCTCCTATCTTCCTAATGCTATCGTATTCATCTCTCTGATCGTGGGAGGATATCCTGTCCTTAAAAGCGCGATCAAGGCGCTCCTCATTCCGGATCTGAATGTCGATACCCTCGTCTCCATTGCAGCCATTGCGGCAACTGCCGTTGGCGCCTACCATGAAGCCGCCGCTGTCATCTTCATCATGCTTCTGGGGGAATTTCTCGAGCACCTGACCGTTGACAAGGCCCGAAGGGCAATGGCCTCTCTTATCCTGCTTTCTCCGAAGACCGCCTGGATAAGAAGGGATGGCAAGGAAGTTCAGGTTCCCATTGAGGAAGTGAGGATGAGTGAGGTTGTCATTGTCAAGCCTGGGGAGCGGGTCCCGGTGGATGGAAGGATTGTCTCCGGCTGCGGCCTGGTCAACCAGTCCACACTGACCGGAGAGTCGATGCCGGTGGAGAAAGGGGTCGGAGACAAAGTCTATTGCGGGACCATCAATGAATCTGGGTCTTGCGAACTTGAGGCAACGCAAGTGGCCGGAGACACAAAACTGGCCCAGATCAAACGGCTGATCCTGGAGGCTCAGGCAGAGAAATCGCCCACCCAGAGAGTCATGGACCGTTTTTCCAGATACTTCATTCCTGCCATTCTGCTTATCGCCGTTGTCACTTTTCTTATCACAGGCGAATCCATTCGGGCGATTACGATTCTCATTGTGGCCTGTCCCTGTGCCCTCGTTCTGGGCACACCGACAGCGGTTGTGGCTGCCATCGGCAATGCAGCTCACCAGGGAATTCTGATCAAAGGAGGGGCTTTTCTTGAACAGATGGGGAAGCTGAAGATCCTTCTTCTGGATAAGACGGGGACCCTTACGAAAGGGAAGCCACAGGTCGTGGGGGTACAGTCTTTCGACAGTATTGATGAAAAGGAAGTCTTATACTGGGCAGCAGTTGCTGAGAGGCGATCGGAGCATCCTCTGGGCAAGGCCATTGTGGAAAAGGCAGGAGAGCGGGGTCTCACCGTTCCCCCCCCACAGTCTTTCCAGGATTTCAGAGGGAAGGGCGTGAAGGCCACACTCGATTCAAGAATGATTCTTGTCGGCCGTCCCGAATTATTAGGAGAGGAAAAAATCGAGGTTCCGGAACTGGCAAGAGGGCAATTGAAGGCAGAAGAATCCCAGGGGATGACCTCCCTCCTCGTTTCGCTCGATAGCCGCGTCGTGGGAAGTATCTCCATATCTGACACGCTGAGAGAAAAAGCCAGGGATGCCGTCGATAAGATCAGGGCGGAAGGGGTTTCCGAGATCTGGATGCTCACTGGCGATAACGAACAGGTTGCGGATCGAATTGCGAAAGAGCTGGGAGTGCGATACCAGGCAGGTCTCTATCCGGAAGAGAAAGTGAGGATAGTCAAGGAATGGAAGAGGAAGGGTCAGGTTGTGGCAATGGTTGGGGACGGGGTCAATGACGCTCCTGCTCTGGCCGCTGCAGATGTTGGGATTGCGATGGGCGCTGTGGGAACCGATGTGGCCATTGAGACGGCGGACATTGCACTGATGACGGATGATCTCGAAAAAATCCCAGGGGTGATCCGGCTTTCCCGGAAGGCCCTTAGGGTGATCAAAGAAAACCTCCTTTTTGCGCTGCTTTTTAATACGGTGCTGGTCATTATTTCAGCGCAGGGCTGGATGACCATGATCTTGGGAGCCATCCTCCATCAGGCCAGTTCCCTCCTCGTGATCCTCAATTCCATCCGCCTGCTGAGAAGAAAAACCTGATGTAGAAAAGCGTTCTCTGAAATTTTGTCTTGACCGAAGAGGGCTCATCTCGTAAAATAATCCAGGGTTCAATGACGAAGATCTGTATGGAAGGGGGATGCTATGGAGCAGGGGAAATTCAGAGAGATCATCCGGTTTGCTATCGGGAAGGAGATCGAAGCTGCAGATTTCTACAGACGGGCGAGCCAGATTGCGAAGTTTTCCGGGACAAAGGAGCTCTTTCTTGATTTTGCTAAACAGGAGGAGGGGCACAGGAAGCTGCTGGAAGACCTCGACATGGCAAAAATCGCAGAGGTGAAGATTCAGCCCATCCCTGATCTGAGGATCAGTGACTATCTGGTCGAAGCAGAGTTGAGGCCCGATATCCCTTATGCGGATATCCTCCGGATTGCAATGAAAAGGGAGGAACGTTCGATCAAGCTCTATCAGGATCTGAGCGAGCCAACCCAGGATGAGGGTCTGAAGAAACTCTTTACGTTCCTGGTTCAGGAGGAGACTAAGCACAAGTATCGACTTGAAAGGATCTACGACGAAGAGATCCTGAAGTAAATGCATTGGTCATAGAGCATAGAGCAAAGGATAGTTTTCTAAACGCTATGCTCTATGCCCCGTGCTCTCAAAAACTGCCTGCCGATTGGGTATGCCCGATCTGTGGCGTTCCCCGCGATATGTTTGAAAGGGTCTGACGCCGAAACATTGTCTCTGACCTAAATCTGGTCATCCCCAGGATTTGCTCATCCGAAGACAGGATTGCCCTTCCCTCCCTCCCTTTCCGTTTGCAAAAATACCGTAAGATGCTCCTCGAAATACGGTAGATACCCCATTTACCATGCCCATTGTTATTGAGTAGACTGTTTTATAAGGGCTTTTCATTCCGTCATAGAAGGCGAAGTGATTGGCCATTCCAAGAGCAGTTGGTTCTTCTCAGGGTTTGCAGAGGAAAGAGACCCGACACGTTCAGGATCTTGATCGTTGAAGATAATACCACCTTTCGCCAGTTGCTCAAAGAGATCTTGCGTAATCGGTTTGCTTCGATTGAAGTCATGGAGGCATCCAATGGGACAGAAGGGCTCCGCAAGACCGAATCCTTTAACCCCCATCTTATTTTCATGGATATCCATCTGCCCGGCGAAAGCGGCCTTATGCTGACCCAGAAGATAAAGAAAGATCGTCCAGACATCGTTATCATCGTTCTCACCAGCTACAACCTGCCTGAATATCGGGAGGCTGCACGTCAATATGGTGCCGACTATTTCGTCCCCAAAGACTCATCCACCGGGAAATTCTTGTCTTTGGTCGAATCGATCCTGTCCGATTTCAATCCTCCTTCGTCCCGTCGTGAGAACCAAGGGACCGCTTAAAGAAGGTCTGCGCCTTTTGATTTGGTCATTTGGATTTCTTCCGAACGGATCCCTGTGGGAGGCTACGCCCCAATTTTGGGGCTTCGGATTTCGGTTTCTTTCAACACTTCTTCCAAAATAGTGAGCGCGGTATCCGCCTCTTCCTTAGTGACAATAAGAGGGGGGATAAGTCGAATCACATTCTCTCCGCACCCGAGGATGAGAAGCCCCCTTTCGAAGCAGGCCTGGATGATTCTATCCCTTTCCTCAATCGCCTTCTCCTTCGTCACCGGATCCCTGACCATCTCCACCCCGATCATTAAACCCTTTCCCCTGATATCGCCCATCAAGGGAAACCGCTTCTGAAGCCCTTTAAGTTGATCCAGCAGGTAACTTCCCACGAATTCTGCATTCTCGATAAGACCTTCCTGCAGGAGATCAATGGTGGTAAGGGCCGCCTGACAGCTGATCGGGTTTCCCCCGAAGGTGCTTGCATGGGAGCCGGGAATCCAGTTCATCACTTCACTCTGGGAAACCATGGCACCCAACGGCATTCCGGATGCGATCCCCTTTGCAAGAGCAACGATATCCGGAACGAGGTCCCAGTGCTCAATGGCCAGCATTTTTCCCGTTCGCCCCATTCCGGTCTGGACCTCATCGACCACGAAAAGGATACCGAAGTCCCTCGCCAGCTTGAAAAGCTTTTGATGGAATTCCGGAGGTGGAACGATATAGCCCCCCTCCCCCTGAATGGGCTCCACAAAGATGGCAGCGACTTCTTCCGGAGGAATGCTCCGCTTAAAAAGGTCTTCACGAATCCAATCCACGCAGGCACATCCGCACCCAGGATACGCGGAATGGACTGGACATCGGTAACAGTAAGCATAAGGGACATGGGTTACGCCGGGAACGAGAGGGGAGAACCCCCTTTCGTGGATCACCTTGCTTGCCGTTAGGGAGAGGGCGCCCATGGTCCGGCCGTGAAAAGCTCCCAGAAAGGCGATGATCCTTGACCGCTTCGTATGGTACCGTGCCAGCTTCAAGGCTGCCTCTATGGCCTCTGCCCCGGAATTGCCAAAAAAAACCCTTTTTGCTTTTGGACCGGGAGTGGTTTCGGCCAGCCTCGCAGCCAGGTCCGCCTGAGCGCGATAATAAAAGTCTGTGCCTGACATGTGGATGAGCTGCTCGGCCTGCTTCTGGATCGCTTCAACAATCCGCGGGTGGCAATGGCCCGTGTTGCAAACGGCAATCCCTGAAGTGAAATCGAGGAAGCGGTTCGAATCGACATCCTCCACCCAGAGGCCCTTGGCGCTTCGGACGACCAGAGGATAGACGCGGGTATAGGATTGAGAGATGAATTTCGCATCTTTCTCAAGGACCTTTCGCGCCTCCGGTCCCGGGAGTTCGGTGATCACCTTGGGCGCTATCGTATTGTTCATCCTTCCTCCAGATCTTTTCATCGGGCTCGCACATCCTCAAGAGGATCTCGTTGATGTTTGAATGGGGACTGGACAGTGTTCATAAGATAGATATATATGAATTTTTGACAAACAAGTCAACCCTTCGTCAGGATCGTAGGGGTTGAGAATCTTCAGCCTCTACCTTGCCTCAATCCCAACCAGGACTCAAATGATCTTGAAGTCGGCGTTTCGATCGTTCCTTATGGAATGGGATCATTTGCGGAAAGGGTGGGGGCAAAGAGGCCGGTTTTGTGCATGGAGTGGGTCCCTGGCCGTCAGATCTTCAGCCACTGCCATGTGACCTCAGACCGAACTGGCCTCTCAACCTGAACCACTTAACCATTTTGGTGTCTTATGGGTAGTCAGAGGGAAAGGGTGATCAGTTGGTCAGGAGGTAGGCCAGGTTATCTAATACACTTGTGAAGAGGACATCTTTTACCACGTATCCTTCGGGCACCCTTATCTGTGTTGGAGCAAAGTTGAGAATCCCTCTTATATCTGCCCCTACGAGCAGATTTGCAACGTCCTGAGCTTCGGACGGCGGAGTGGTGATGATTCCTATTTCAATCTTCCTCTCCTTCGCCACGTCTTTGAGCCTGCCCATGTGGAGAACTTCCACAGGCTTGCCGAGCTTTTCGGAAACCCTCCCGATGACCTTTAGCGGGTCGATATCGAAGGCCGCGACGATCTTGTAGTTCTGCTTAAGGAAATCCTTGTAGGAGAGGAGAGCAGAGCCAAGGTTCCCGACACCGATGACAGCCATTCTCCATTCCCTGTTTAATCCCAAGATCCGTTTAATGTCCTGGAGGAGGTCTTTCACATAGTATCCAACCCCTCTGATCCCGAATTCACCAAAGTAAGCGAGGTCCTTCCTTACCTGGGCCGCATTGACGGCACATCTCGCGGCAAGTTGAGCGGAAGAGACGACCTTCTCCCCCATTTCATCCATCTCTTCCAGACACCTCGAATATCTTGACAATCGCCGAATGGTCGCTTCCGGTATCTTCGAATATTTCAATTTTGTGACCCCTTTCACAAAGGTTAACAAAAAAATATTAAACTTTCATGCGTTTGTCAAGCCGGTCGCAAAATCAAATATCCGCCACATTTCTCTGTAAGCCCGGACGCTTATTTTTTCCATATCTTCGCTGGTAAAGGTAATGCCGCTTCCTGCTTTCTCTTGGATAGCTGTCTGAGTGCTTCATCGAGCCGCCGGTCGGCAGATTCCAGTAATTCTTCGCTATATTCCAGATTATGGACACCATTGCCTTTTTTAACTATGTTGTAATTGAATTCGGCCTCTCCAAACAACTTCCGGTAAACGAAGGTATGACCTCCCAACCGGTCAATCCGATCAATTTCTCCTCGTACCTTTTCGAGTTTCACAGCCACTTTCTTCAAATGGTCTTCGGAGGTCGTCTTCCACCGGACAACCATTTCACCATAGCTCTGGTCGTGACATTCGATGCAGCGTTTTTTGAGCGTATCGAAGGTCTCCTTCTTCTTTGCGGTCTGCCCCACATGACAATCGGCGCATCCGACCACATTTAGCTTGTTACTCGGCTTCTCTTTCACCCCGATGCCACCTTTCCCGTAAACCAATTTCTTCACATCACCATGACATCCATCACACGTGACCGCCTTAATCCCTTTCCCATGATGGCAATTGGCACAATTCTTGAGAAACGTCTTCCCATGATTCTCGCGGGGGGAATGGCAATCCATACACTTTTGGCCGTTCCCTCCGACATGGGAGGCATGAGAAAATTTGATCTCATTGAATGAAACCGCCCGTTTTTCAATCCCGACATGGCACAGGGTGGTACAGTTCATCCGGGACTGAAACTCCTGAGGCCGATAGTCCTTGTTAATCGCTGCCCGGGCCTGCTCTGTCCTATTGTTCGCTATATTCAAGAGCTTCGTCGCGTATTCCACGTTATGAACCCCCTTGCCGAGAAGGACAAGGCTGTAATTGTGACGGGCTTCATTGAGAAGAGATTGAGCCTTTCTTAACTCCGGAGCTTTCCCCTTGGTTTGTTCATATTCATAGAGCGCATTATGGACATTATAGATCCGTTGGTTCGTTTCGTTTTCCACTTTTGAGAGATAAGCCTTCCAGTGCTTCAAGGTCTCGTCAAATCCTTCGCCGTGGCAGTCCACACAGGCTTCGCCGATCACCCTTTCCTCGTATTTCGTTGTATGAAGGGCTGCCTGACTCGTTTCGCTTCTCCGGTGGCAGGCGATGCAGTCAACATTGGTCATGAACATGAGGCTGGGAGAATCAGGGACTCCGATCCCGCCCGTGCCCTTGTAGATCTCTTTCGGGCCCCCATGGACCTCTTTGCTGTGGCATTTATCGCAATTGGATGGGAAATGGGCGATCGTGGGTATCTGCCCGATCTCATGACGAAGGGGGGTGTGGCAGTTGGAGCATTCGATCTTGTGATCGGTGACGTGTTTCCTGTGAAGGAGTTGAGAAGTATACTTTGCAGCAAGAATGTCAGGCTCGTTATGACATTCGAAGCACTTCCCCTCGGGCACATGGCCATCTCCCTGAACGACGCTCATATGGCACTTTTCGCAGGCGACCCCTCTTTCAATGTATTTCCGGTGATTAAAATTCCAGCCCTTGACTTTAATATCTCCCTTCGGTTCGATGTGGCAGGATGTGCATCCTCCTATCGCACAGGAGATACAGTCTTCCTCCCCTTTGGGGCCGGCTTTGTAGTAGTGGCAGATAAAACAGGTCGTCTCATGGACGGTGAGGTGCAATCCCTGAACAATCTGACCATGGCAGGATGTGCAGCGAAGCTTCATCCCCCGTCGAAGCTCTCCCAGATGCTGGCCGTGGGAGAAGGCAACGTTCTTGTAGATCATATTTCCCTGGAGGTCGTCGGTCTTATGACATCCCTTCTGGAGGCAGCTCGAATCACCGATTTCAGCATGGGGTGTGCTCGGCCTCTTTCCGGAAATGAAATAGGCCAGGGATACCTGGCCATCGACCCATTTTCCCTTCAGGTGGTTCAAAAACCCGGGTTCATAGTGGCACTTTGTACATGCTACCTGACGATGGCTGGAGGCCTTCCAGGATTCGATATACGAACCCATCTGGTGGCAGAGACCACAGAACGTCGGGGTCTCCGAAAACTTGAGAAAGGCGGCAGAGAGAACGAGAAAGACCGCAATACAGGAGATCAAAAAGATCTTTATCCCTTTTTGATGAGCCCGGGTGCCTCGCCTGGCTTCATTAAAGAAATCGACCCAGAAGGCCTTGACTAACCCGTAAAGATTTCTGACGGTTCCCATAGAAAAATACTCCCATCGTCCCCCCAAATTAAATTTTCTTAACATTTTTCGATAGAGAATACAAGCGCGAAAGGGCCCGGCCACCAGAGTCCTGTCTCCCACAATTGTACGGATTGAGCTGGCGTAAAAAAATGGCCTTGGTTACGGGGGAACGGGAGAGGATGCAATCATGAGGCAGCTTATCCGGAAAAGATCCTCTGCCGGATCACACAACAACGTTCTGAGTCCGGAGTCTCAACGCCGAATACCCCGGACTCCGAACTCGTTACTCCGAACTTATGCAAGGAACTCCCAGGCGATCAGGAAAACACAGAGGAGGCCGATGGCCAGCATCGCAAACCCGATGATCATTGAGAAGAGATCCACAATGGCGCTCGGATATTTTGCCCGATAGGTCTCCAGAGTTCTCTCCGCCATCATTCGCTTGTACTGCTCCAGACGTTCCTCGACGAGTTCATATTTTGGAAACCTGCCAGTGAAGATCACCGTGTCGATCGGGAACTTGGAGGGGCGGAAATGAGTGTTAAAAAAGTGGACCGTAAAGATGAAGCCAGATGCGAGGAGTGCCTCATCCGAGTGGACGATCGTTGCGATGTTGAGGATCCAACCAGGGAGGATCACGGAGAACGCTTCTGGAAACCAGAGCATCAATCCGGAAAGCCCGATCGCAAACATACCCCAGAAGACAGCGAGGAAGTCGAACTTTTCCCAGTAGGTCCACCGGTCAAAAGAGGGTTTGGGCCCTTTGCCAAAGAACCAGCGGCTCATTCCGATGATGTCCTGAATATCCTTCCAGCGCGGGCAAAGAGAATCAGGGCCAAAAAGCTTCTGCAGGGGGTTTGGATTTTCCCGCACCTTTTTGAAGAAGAGATAATAAAAGATGTAGACAAGGGTGGCGCCGAAATAACAGAACGTAATGCCCGCGCAGATCCGATGGGTCAGGCCGGCAATCCGGGCTCCTCCCAAAAAATGCATCAAACCGCTCGCCCATGGGGCATGGGAAAACTTCAGGGGAAGCCCTGTCAGGACCAGGCCGATGAAGCTCACCATCATGGAGAAGTGGATCGCGATGTCGAAGGCGCTAAACCGGCGATAAATATGGCCCGCCTCATCCGGCTTCACGTGCTGGGGGAAGAAGATGCCTCTGGCCCTCATCTCCCTCTTTTGCCAGAAGTCTTTTCGCCACCAGAGGATGGTATGGATCCAGAAGACTCCGAAGACGGAGACGAGAAGGGCCGTCATGATGACGAAGGTCCAGTAAAGGATCGGCTCCCGGTCGGGGTCGTTGTGTTCTGCATGGGGGACCCACTGGACAAAGTTGGCATTGGCCTTCGAGTGGCACTTGCCGCAGGTTTCCACCAGTCGCTCGGGTGAAGTGAGAGATTTCGGATCGTCGGGAGGGAGGATGCTGTGGAATCCATGGCAATCCGCGCACCCTGCCACCAAGGCCGGATAGCCCAGCTGCTCGACCTTCCCGTGGTAGCTTTCATAATAGGTCTGCGTGGCAATCAAGAAGACCTTATTCCGTTTCATCATCTCCTTGTCGGCATGGCATTTCTGGCAGACCTCCGTATGAAACTCCTTTCGAGAAGCGACGACTTTTGGCTCGTCGCCTTTCAGGATGGGAATCTTGTGGAGGCCGTGGCAATCGGAGCAGGTGGGAGAATCGGGATTACCAGCGAGGACAGATTTACCGTGGATGCTATCGGAGAATCCATCATCGGAATGGCAGGTTGTGCAGACCTGAATCACCCGGATTTTATCTCCTTTCCACGGAGTCAATTCATGGATATTCTTGTGGCAGTCCTTGCATTGGATGTCGTTCAGGAAATGGGCGCTCGCGTAATGCTCTGCCCCCTCCCTCTTATGGCATCGATGACAGGTAATCGGTTCGGTTTGAATCTTGGATCCTTTTGCCTTGAGATGTTCTTTAATATCCACGACATCCCAGTGGCAGCCATTGCAGGAAAGGGCTCCATGGACGGATTGGGCAAACTTTCTCTCGCTGATCTTCTGGCTGTGACAGCCAAGGCATTCCGAATTGTCAATGCATTCATAGCAGTATTCTCGACCTTTAACGGTGATCTTCTCTCCCCTTTTTTCGGTTTCGGGAGATTTGGCAACCTCAGCAGGATTAGGATTCTTCTTCGTCGGCTCCGCTTTCGCTGCCCAGAGGAAGTTGTACCCCACCATTAGAAGTCCTGAGATCGTGACAAGAATCAGGATTGAACGTTTTACCTTCGATTCCATAGTCTCTCCGATCCTCAAGAATTTTGACAGAAATAGTCCCCCTATTTCGCTTAAACTCAAGTGGATATCCTCTTTGAGTTGTTTTTTGAGATTTTGACAAGGAAAGGATGTGATTTTCTTAGCACACCAGAAAACCGAAGTCAATAATGTTCCTCTCTTTTTTCTCTTTCTCAACCTTCCTGCTCAATCTTTGGATTTATCCCGAGCCATGTTGCCCAGTTTCTCTCTTCGATCCTCCTATAAGTCCGAAAGGCTCTCCGGTTCAATTCCCTCTCGATCTCGGCAGCGTCCTTTACAAAGAGACCTGACAGGATGATCCATCGTTTCTCGAATAGGGATTCTTTTTTCAAAAGAGATTCGATGACCTGAAGCCTGAACTTCCTCATCGCGGGGAGTTGAGAAGAAAAGAAAAAAGGCCTCTCCCTCGTTCCAGCAGCCGATGAAATCCTTTTTGAAGAAGTCCCTTGAGCCGAAGATTTCTCCAGCCACTTCGTAAACAAAAAGATTCTCGTAGGGAACGGTGCCCATATCAGAAAACCTCAATGCAAATTGTCAATTGTGAAATTAACATTGCTTAATGGAACATCCAAACAAAGACATCTTTACTTGCTCTTTCTTCAATCCATGTTGCAATTTGCAATTTGCAATGTTTTTCATAGCCCTCTTGACAATTGTCACGGAAATATTATCCTAAAAGCGGAGGTGATCGAATGCCAACGTACGAATACGAGGCTGTAGATCTGGCGAAAGGTTGCGACCACTGCAGAAGGGGTTTTGAGGTCATTCAAAGGATGACCGACCCCCAGTGGACATCCTGTCCCCGCTGCAAGGGGCTCGTGCGGCGGATCCTTTTTGCTCCCACCGTCGTCGTGAAGGGCGGCCCGATGACCCAAACGGATCGCAAGATCAAGGACTATGAAAAAGAAGGAAAATGGAGCCATGCTGCAGAACTGGCGGATAAGGAGGCCGAGAAGACAAAGAGAGAGGATTTGAAAACCCGCGCCCTGGAGGATTACAAGAAAGCAGGATATAATTTCGATAAGTATGAGACCTGATCCTGTCTCCGTTTCTTTCCCCTCTTGAAGCATCGATGATCACGATCAACCATGTTCAAAAGCAGTTTGGCCAGAAGGTCCTTTTTGACGATGGTTTCCTACAGATCGGCGTAAGGGACAGGATTGGCCTTGTCGGCCCCAATGGCTCCGGGAAGACCACCCTCTTCAGGATGATCCTGGGGGAGGAATCGGCGGACGGAGGGGAGATCTTCGTTGCCAAAGGGGTCAAGATTGGCCACCTTCCCCAGGAGGTGATCGCTCTCAGGGGAAGCACGGTACTCGGTGAAGTCCTAAAGGGTGCGGCGAACATTACCACGCTTCAGGACAAGATGAAGATTCTGGAAGAAGAACTGCTGTCCATTGAAGATCCCAAGGAGCAGGAGAGGCTGGCCAAGGAATATGGAAAGCTCCATGACCGGTATACGCTTCTCGGGGGCTATGGTCTCGAAGGCGAGGCGAAGCGGATCCTGAAAGGACTGGCATTCAGGGAGGGAGACTTCTGCCGTGCTACGGATGAGCTCTCCGGGGGGTGGCTCATGCGAATCGCCCTGGCCAAGATCCTTCTTCAGTCTCCTGACCTGCTCCTTCTCGATGAGCCCACCAATCATCTCGATCTCGAATCGCTCATCTGGCTCGAGAATTTCCTTCTCAATTACCCAGGGGCGATGGTCATTGTCTCTCACGACCGTGTCTTTCTGAACCATCTCGTTGAGCGGATTACGGAAATTGAAGGCCGAAAAATCGATCTCTATCACGGCGATTATGATCACTATGTAGAGGAGAAGGAGGCGCGAAGGAAAATCCTCGAGGCCACCTTCACAGCCCAGCAGAAGAAGCTCCAGCAGACCGAAAGATTCATCGAACGGTTCCGCTACAAAAACACCCGGGCAAGCCTGGTTCAGAGCCGCATCAAGATGCTCGGAAAACAGGAGCGATTGGAGCTTCCTAAAGAAACGAGAAGGGAGATTCGATTCCAATTTCCGGCTCCTCTCAGGAGTGGTCACAGGGTGGTCGAGGTGAAGAACCTCCATAAAAGTTATGGAGACGTTCGGGTCTATCAGGGGGTCGATCTCACCCTCTTCCGGGGAGACAAGGCAGCCCTGGTCGGCTCGAACGGAGCGGGAAAATCGACCCTTCTGAAGATCCTGGCAGGGGTTCTCGACTATGAAAGAGGCGAGGTGCTCCTGGGGAAAGATGTGACCCGCGCCTACTTTGCCCAGCACCAGTTCGAGCTTCTTCGGCCGGAGAATACAGTCTATGAAGAGATTCTCTCGATTGCCACGGATGAGAGCCAGACGGAGCTTCGGACGCTCCTCGGCACGTTCCTCTTTCAGGGAGAAGAGATTGAGAAGAAAGTCTCCGTACTGAGCGGCGGAGAGAAGAGCCGGCTCGTCCTGGCAAAAATGCTTCTGAGACCTGCAAACCTTCTCCTCCTCGATGAGCCGACCAGCCATCTCGACATCGCCTCCAGAAATGTCCTCGAGATGGCCCTGAAGGAATTTCAGGGAACGATCTGCTTTATCACCCACGATCGCCATCTGATCAACGCAATGGCTGAGAAGGTGATCGAGATCGATCGGGGGAAACTCACCGTTTTTTCTGGAAACTACGACTACTATCTTTATAAGAGGCAGCAGCTCCAGGTGGAAGAAGAGCAGGAGAATGAAGAGGCGAGGCTTGCCTCGCCCATTCAACCGGAAGCAAAAAGCCCCTATCAGTTAAAGGAAGAGCGAAAGAAACGGGCCTACCTCAGGGATCAGTTTCAACGCCAACTTTCGAGCGTTGAGAAGAAGCTTCAGGCGGTTGAGGAATCGCTCAATGAGGCCACGGAGACTTTGGATCAATTGAATCAGAAGCTTTCAGATTCCTCCCTCTATCTCAACCAGAGAGAGACCTTCGAGACGATTGAAGCCCACAGAAAAACCCAGGAGCGAGTGAAAGAGCTGACCGAGCGCTGGGAGTCCCTCGCCTTTCAACTGGAGGAGATGAAGGCGATGGGCATACTTTCAACGTCTGATTACACAGAAAGCTAACACCGCGGGGATGATCTGTGAATTAAGGTTCAGGTGTGTGTAAAATTTGCAATGTGTACCGACTTTCTCTTGTCAGGTAAAGATACTTAGAAACTCTTCGAGTGATTTTCTGCTCTTATCGTCTAATGCATCGAATTTGATCCCCACCTCGCCTTTCTCAGCCGAGGTCCATCGGATTTTTCCCCTTCCTCTCAGCTTAAAAAAATCCTCATGGGTTTCGAATAAGACTTGGTCCCCTTCGTCGAAAAGGCCTTTGAAATTTAAGGGAATGTCTGCTCTTACCTTAAAGCCCCCCCGTGAGATATCCTCGATCCATCCAATGGCCCTCGGACCGGCGTGGATGGACCTTATGGAAACCTGGGTTTCCAGGTCGATCCGTGTATACTCCCGTTTCTCCCTTGTGGGGCCGTGAATGCTCTCCATTTCATCTCCTTATGGAAAGCGAAAGGACGCGGGGTTCAAGAAATGATCATCACTCCTGATGAAAAGCAATTCGCATGCCAAGGAGATGACGAGGAGGAGACGACGATTGGGTGGGTCGTTTGTCTCAGGTAAAGGTGGGGAGAAGGACTCCAGTTTTGTTAAGAGGGTAACTCATTGGGCTGTAATTCTTTGGCCATCACCCCGTAGGGAACGGTTTGAAACCGTTCCCTACGGACGATTACATACGAGAAGGCCCTTGACGAATCTTGGGTCGATTTCCTCCTCAGGTGGAATCTTACCGTACCCTTCTTCAAGCAAGTCGAAGCAGAAATCCTGGAAGGCGTGAAGATGCTGACGTCTCGTTTCGTCGCCCTCAATGGAATCAAGCCAGTCCTTCAAACGTTTTCTCATCTCCATTCTTAAGGTCCCCCTTCCCTGCTCATCCCGTTCAAAAACCGCGGAGAAAAAATCCCTCAAACACGCCTTTGAAATGGCCTCGAACCGAAAGCTGCCCTTGAGAATCAGATTTGCGAAAGAGGTAAGAACGATGGTGGAGAAGGTGATCTGCTCCCATTCGCCGGGATGGCAATCCGTCAGATCCCACTCCTTCAAGGTTGCGGGAGAAAGATGCAGCGTCCCTCCAATAACACGGATGAGAACTTCCACTCGGTTCAGAAGGTCGGCCGTATCGTTCAGGTCTTGAAGGCTCTTGAACTCTTCAACCAGTCCATTCCGGTGTAGAGCGGGCCGCCTCGACAAAACCCCTTCCATCCTTTCAAAGTGAGGGGAATCCAGGAAATGGAGATTCTCCCGCTCCCCCCCGAACCACGGCCCTTTCAAAATGGACTCCGCTTTTTTCCTCAAAAGAAGGGTCGCACCGACTCCGGCCTGAAAAACCCTCTGAAGGGGCATCGACGTTAGCAGTCCGATGGCCCTCCCCTCCTCTTCTTTGCTCAGGTACTGAAGGCCGAGATTGAGGTAATGGAAAACCTTCTTTACCATCCTCTCCATTTCTCCCACATTGAAAAGGTCAATTGCCTCGGCGACCATCGCCATGTTGCAGAGGGCAGCCAGCTCCCCTTTCAGCCGACCCTGCTCAATGGGATCATCAACCCTGGAGAGCATGGAGGAGAGAAAAGGACCTTCCTCCCGAAAGGCGAGATAGAAGACCGGGTCAGGTTTCTCAGGCTCCTTCCGGGGGCTCATCTCCAGCAGTCTTTCAGCCGGGGCGAGAGAATCCGGATGAACAAATCGGTAGATCTCCAAGGCTTCTTCGAAATCGGGAAATCCATAATCGGCCAGGCGGCCTCTTCTGAAGCGGTAACCTGTTTCTTCCAGCTCCGATTCCAGCTCCCGGATCAGAGCCTCCATGAGCCGTCGATACCCGTCTTCATCGACGTGGCGGAAGATCTGCAGAAAAGGCTGAAGGACTTCTCTCGCCGTTTTGCCCTTAAACCAGATGAAATAATACTGATCGAGCGTAAACGGAGGAGCCTGGTCCATGGCCTCGAGAGGCTCTCCCTCAGGAACCGTAACGAGGAGAGACTTCTTCAGAAGAAGAGCGATCCACTCCAGATCGGAAGATTGGATAAACTGGATCACCTTTTCCTCACCGGATTCGAGAAGGATCTCCATCCAGCGAAGAACCCTTTCCGGGTCTAACCTGTCCTTTGTCCAGGTGTCCAGATCGAGGAGATACTGAAACTGTTCTGGAGTAGTGAGGGAGATCAGATCAATAGCATCCTTCTTCCCGATCTCCTTGACGGTTAAGAAGATTTCCAGCTCCGGAAGATGCTGCACGAGCTGTTCAGGCTTTTCTGAAAGGAAGAGGATGCGGAGGCGCTCCTTTCCCCGGGTCTGGAGGAGCATCTCGATCTGGTCCTTTGGGGGGAGAGAGTTGAAGATTTTCCGGGCCTCCTTCCCATCTTCGGGCAGGACAAGAAGGCCGTTCACGAGACTGGAAGGAGCGGGATGGAACCCCGCCCCTTCCTTATCCTTTGCGTTCTCAACCATGCGCCTTATCCCCTTCGATTAGTAAGGCGGGGGGGCAGGAGGCATGGAAGATTCTTTCTTGGGCTTGTCAGCAATCGCGGCCTCGGTCGTAATCAGAAGAGAAGCCACACTGGCTGCGTTCTGTAGCGCAAGCCTTACCACTTTTGTGGGATCGATGATCCCGGCCCCGATCATATCCGTAAATTCTTCTTTGTCTGCATCGAACCCGAAGGCCCCTTTTTCCTCTTTCACTTTCGCGACAATCACGGAGCCTTCCTTGCCGGCATTCCCGGCAATCTGACGGATGGGTTCCTCGAGGGCACGCTGTACAATATCCACGCCGATCTTTTGGTCCCCTTCCACCTTCATTTTCTTCAGAGCGGGCAGACACCTTAGGTAAGCCACCCCGCCGCCTGGGACGATCCCTTCCTCTACGGCTGCCCGGGTGGCGTGGAGCGCGTCTTCCACACGAGCTTTCTTCTCTTTCATTTCGGTCTCCGTGGCCGCACCCACTTTAATCACAGCAACGCCTCCGGCCAGTTTTGCCAACCGCTCCTGCAGTTTCTCCCGATCGTAATCCGAGGTGGTTTCATCAATCTGGACCCGGATCTGTTTGATACGGCCTTGGATGGCAGAGGATTTGCCCGCTCCCTCCACGATGGTTGTGTTGTCTTTATCGATGACGACCTTCTTGGCTTTTCCAAGGTCATCGAGCTTCAGTTTTTCAAGCTTGATCCCCACGTCTTCCATGATCGCGTTGCCCCCGGTCAGGGTGGCGATGTCTTCGAGCATGGCCTTCCGTCTGTCGCCAAAACCAGGGGCCTTCACGGCGGCACATTTCAGGGTGCCACGAAGCTTGTTGACGACCAGGGTCGCAAGAGCCTCACCTTCTACGTCCTCTGCGAGGATGAGAAGAGGCCTTCCCGATTTGGCAACCTGCTCCAGAAGGGGAAGAAGGTCTTTCATATTGGAGATCTTCTTCTCATGAAGGAGGATATAGGGATCCTCAAGAACGGCTTCCATCTTTTCGGGGTCTGTCACAAAGTACGGAGAAGTGTAACCACGATCGAACTGCATCCCTTCCACGACTTCAAGGCTGGTCTCCATGGCTTTTGCTTCTTCGACCGTGATCACCCCTTCTTTTCCCACCTTGTCCATCGCCTCGGCGATGATATTGCCAATCGTCGGATCGTTGTTGGCGGAGATCGTCCCCACCTGTGAAATCTCCTTCTGATCCTTGACGGGTTTGGAGAGCTTCTTCAATTCCTTCACAACTTCTTCAACGGCCTGATCGATCCCTCGCTTGATATCCATCGGGTTAGACCCAGCCGCCACGACTTTATAGCCCTCCCGATAGATCGCCTGGGCCAGGATCGTTGCAGTCGTCGTTCCATCTCCTGCGGTATCCGAGGTCTTGCTCGCCACCTCTTTGACCATCTTTGCGCCCATATTTTGGAAATGATCTTCGAGATCAATCTCTTTGGCCACGGTCACCCCATCCTTTGTCACCAGCGGAGCACCGAAGGATCTCTCCAGGACCACATTCCTGCCTTTGGGTCCCAGAGTCACTTTGACGACGTTAGCCAGCACATTAACACCTTGGAGAATTGCGTTTCTTGCTTCCTGATCGAATTTCAATTCTTTTGCCATGAGATTCCTCCTTCATATTCACCGATCATTCAACGATGGCGAGGACGTCATCCTCTTTCATCATCAAGTGTTCTACTCCGTCAAGTTTGACCTCCGTGCCCGCATACTTGGCAAAGAGAATCCGATCGCCAACCTTTACTTCCATGGGAAGCGTCGTCCCATCTTTCTTCACTTTTCCCTTCCCCACAGCGACGACCTTACCTTCAATCGGTTTTTCCTTGGCAGTATCAGGGATGATAATGCCTCCTTTCGTTTTTTCCTCTTCTTCCAGTCTTTTCACGATGATACGGTCTTGAAGCGGTTTAATCTTCATCAATACAGACCTCCTTTCTTCAAAGGGTATACAAAAATTAATAATCATCGAGTCTTCCGTTGTCAAGGTGGAGAGGGGTGGCTGATTTCATATTATTGCACCCTTGACTTTTCACTCCGGATGGCATTATGAATGACCATGCGGCTTGAGCATCCGTTTTACGCGACAGGTATTGGATCACTTCCCCATCAGGATGAGGATTCGGCGTTTCGTCTCATTATCGAGAATTTCCCTGAAATCCCCTTCTGGCCCCAACTGCCGAAGCACTCTCCCCGCGAGGGAATGGTCCTACAGTATTCCGAAGGGTTTCCCTCCTTCCGTTGGGACAAAAAAGAACAGAGATTCTGGATTGATACCTCCGTCGGGTTTGCGGAGGATGTTGAAAGGTTCTCTAAAGCGATCGAGGAACAAGACCTTGAACCATTCGAAATAACCGAGGCTCTTGCAAAAGGGCTTCGGATCCTGGAAATTCTGACCCGAGAAGAGTATCGAAACAGAATGAAGTATATAAAAGGCCAGGTCACAGGACCTATTACTTTCGGTCTCTCGCTCACCGATCAGGATCGAAGACCGGCATTTTACGATCCCACGTTGAGAGATATTCTTGTAAAACATCTGTCATCGAAGGCCAGATGGATGGAAAGGAAATTCCAGGAACTTTTTCCTGACAAGACATCCATTGTTTTCTTCGATGAACCGTCTCTTTCCTCCTTTGGCTCTGCCTTTTCGGGCTTAAGCCGGGAGGATGTGATTCTCTCATTGAACGAATGTTTCAAGGCGGTCAGGGGCTTCAAAGGGATACACTGTTGCGGGAATACGGACTGGGGCCTTCTTCTTTCAACGGACCTCGATATCCTGAGCTTTGATGCTTATGGATACCTCGACACCCTTTCCCTTTACCCGAAGGAGCTCAGAAGATTTCTTGAGCGGGGAGGGATCCTGGCGTGGGGAATTGTTCCGACGAACGAGAACGTCGTAAGGGAAGATGTCCAGAGCCTCGTCGAACGCCTGAGAAAAGGAATGGAAATTCTTTCTGCAAAAGGGATCGACCGAGAACTTCTTCACCAGGCTATCCTCACTCCCAGTTGCGGGGCTGCCTCCCTTCCTGTTCAACTGGCCGAGCGGGTCTGCCGTCTCACCTCAGAGGTCTCCAGAAGAATCAGAGAAACAACTGGAATATTGGAATAATGGATTATTCCATTTTTCCATCATTCCATTATTCCAATATTCCGGTTTCATCGGTTGGCTTTCGAGAGGGGGACCCCCGCGTGGCCGATATTCTCCTTGGGAAGTTCATGGAGAAGGATGTGAACCCGGTCCTTTGGGATCTGAAGGGCATCCGAAATGGCATCGGTTACCTTCACGATGAGTTCCTCTTTCTTCTCAGCGGTTCTTCCCGACAGCATGTTGATGTGAACGGTTGGCATCTGCGGCTCCTTCCATCAAGAGATTTTCTCGCAACGAGGTTAAACAAAAGGGTTCGGCAGATCTTATCCCACTCGGGGCGTTATGTCAATTGCCTCGTTCCAATCCGAACAGGGGTGGACACCGAACAGGGGCGGTATTGACAACCCCGTTCCCTTCCTATCATAATATTGAGGCTCCCAGCCCACAGGGATGGGAAAGTCGATCGGTTTTCCAGTGACATCGACGCACTGAAGGTTCCTTATGAGAAGTGAAAAATTTTTTAAAGGCTTTTTCCTATTCGTCCTCCTCTTTTCCCTTTTTCTCGGGTGTGCAAGTAAGGATGGAAAGGCCCTCAAGACGATCGAGGGAGATCCCGAGCCGCTTTACAAACAGGGGCTAAGTCTCTTCAACAAGAGAAATTATATAGAGGCTCAGAAGAAATTCGAGCAGTTGAAATCGAGCTTCCCCGATAGTCCTCCCTTCACCCTCTGGGCAGAGCTGAAAATCGGCGATTGCCATTTCTTTAAGGGCGAATATGTGGAAGCAATCGCGGCCTATGAGGAGTTCAAGAAGATTCACCCCACCCATGAAGAAATCCCTTATGTTCAATACCAGATCGGGATGGGGTATTCCGATCAGGTCCTTACCCCCGATCGAGATCAAACCTTTACGAAAAAGGCCCTTTCGAGCTTCGAATATCTCATTGCCAATTATCCGGCCAGCCTTCTCACGGAGAAGGCAAAAGAGAAGATCGGGGTGCTGAAGAAGCGATTGGCCGATCACGAATTCTACATCGGGAATTACTACTATAAAGAGGGAAGATACCAGGCGGCAGCCTCTCGTTTCCGGGATCTTATAGAAAAATATCCAAAAGTGCCTGACGAGGACCATACTCTCCTCCTCCTCGGAAAAAGCTACATTGAGTTGGGCCAGGGAGAGAGGGCGAAGGAGGTCTTGAATCGGATTGTCGCGGAATATCCCCGAAGCCCTCACTACAAGGAAGCGAAGGCGATTCTGGACAAAGGCCTGACGGGAAAGAAATCCGCGTTGCGAAAGGCCGTCCTGTCGGAAGGAGCAGCAGACGAAGGTAAGGCTCCGGGAGCGCAGCGGGAAAAGGTTGTGCTGTCCCGGTTCGAAGAAGAGGGGAGAAAACCCGTCTCTCTCAAGGAAGAACCAAAGGAAGAAGTAGCGGTTGAGCCGGCCAAGGCAGAGGAGAAGATCCGCCCCCTTCCTGTCACTGGGGAGGGAGGCAAACCCGCGCTCCCGGTTCCGGGAGAAAGGAAAATCGAATCTCCTCCTGTGGCTCCCGCGGATCCGATTAGAGAGGATAGGGCAAAAGCGTTGCCTCAGGATGTGAAGAAAGAAAAAGGGCTTGGGGAACCTCTTAAAATCGCCCTGGTTCCGTCTGATGAGCCTCAGAAGGCCCTTGCTCCAAAAGAGAATGATTCCTCACCCAGGATAGAGGTGAAACCCGAGGATGAAAAAAGAGTGGCTGCGCTGCCGAGTAGCCCGCCCCCGCCAACGAAAGGGAAGACCCGGAAGCCAGGCCCTGCCGAACCGGGAAAGCCTTTGGCCGAGCCAGGAAAACCTTTGAATTTGGAGAAAGGGCAGCCCATCGATATCACCTCAGACCGGGTGGAATCGATTTCGAAGGAAAACCTCATTATCTTCAAGGGAAATGTGACTGCTCGTCAGAAAGACATGGTTATTTATGCCGATGATGTACAGGCAGTGGTCACGGAGGGCGGGAAGGGCATTGAGAAGGTGATCGCAGGTGGAAATGTCAAGATTCAGCAGGGGCTTCGTGTAGCCAGCTGCCAGAAGGCTGTCTTCCACAATCTCGACCAGAAGATAATCCTCACGGGTGACCCGAAGGTCTGGGAAGGTGATAGCATGGTCTCAGGAGATGAGATCATCTTCCATATCGAACAGGACCGGGTGGAAGTGAAAGGAGGTCCTGGTGGGAAGGGAAAGGCACAGATTCGTCCTAAAGGGGATCTTGAAAAGCGGGAATGAGTAGAAGTCTCCTTTCCCTTTTGTTTGCCCTATTCTTTCTCCTGTCCTGCGGAACCTCTGACAAAGAGAGAATCGAGCAAGTCTTGAATCGAAGGGCTGAGGCGCTCGACAAGAAAGACCTCTCCCTCTACATTTCCTGCGTTTCCAAATCTTATCAAGATAAGGGCGAAGACTTCGACCACCTTCGAAACCGGATCGAAGGTTACTTTCGAACCTTTGATCGGATCGCGTACGGTTGCACGGATCGGTCTGTGCAGATTGCAGGAGACGAAGCAACGGCGATCCAGCAGTTCCACATGGAGGTGGAGCAGGGAGGGAAGAAGCGCTCCCATACGGGGAAGGAAGCCATTCTTCTCAGAAGAGAGGCTGGAGAATGGAAGATCGTTAAAGGGCTCTGAATTAAACCATTGCAGATTTGAGATTTCAGATTGTAGATTGTAAATAGAGAGACATGTGGAGAGATTTTTTCGATCTGAAATCTGCAATCTGAAATTTGGTTAGATCATTGACAATCAGCAGAAAAACCAATAAAATAGAATATTTAAAGCCTTAAAGGAATCAAAGCATGTTTGAAAGTCTATCAGCAAAACTGGATTCCGTCTTCAAAAGGTTGAAAGGCCATGGGAAACTGACGGAGGAGAATATTCAGGAAGCCTTGAAAGAAGTCCGCCTCGCCCTTCTCGAGGCGGATGTCAATTTCAAGGTCGTCAAGGATTTTATTGGTTCTGTCCAGCAGAGGGCGATCGGGCAGGAAGTGATGGCGAGCCTCACCCCGGCCCAGCAGCTGATCAAGATCGTGAAAGAAGAGATGACAACGCTCATGGGCGGGGAAGGGCAGGAGATCCACCTTTCAGGAACCCCTCCAGTTCCCATCATGTTGGTCGGTCTTCATGGATCGGGGAAGACAACGACAGCAGCGAAGCTTGCTCGATATTTTCAAGGTAGGAAAAAGCGTCCTTACCTCGTTCCTGCAGACGTCTACCGGCCCGCCGCAATCGAGCAGTTACAAAAGCTGGGCCAGGAGCTGAAGGTAGATTTTTACCGCCCCGAGCCATCCCAGAAACCGCTGGAGATCTGCCTGAAGGCCCGGGAGGTGGCCCTCAGGGGTGGCTATGATGTCATGCTGATCGATACCGCAGGAAGGCTCCATATCGACGAGGTCCTGATGCTTGAACTGCGGGAGATCAGAGGAACGATCAAGCCGAAAGAGATCTTACTCGTGGCGGATGCGATGACCGGTCAGGACGCTGTCAACATTGCCAAGAGTTTCAACGAGCGATTGCTTATCGATGGGATCATCCTGACGAAGATGGATGGAGATGCAAGGGGAGGGGCAGCGCTTTCGATGAAATCCGTGACCCAGAAACCCATCAAGTTTATCGGAATGGGAGAGAAGCTCGATGCCCTGGAGGTTTTTCATCCCGACCGGATGGTGTCGCGGATTCTCGGCATGGGAGATGTCCTCACTCTGATTGAAAAGGCTGAGGCTGCCTTTGACGAGAAGAAGGCCGAGGAACTCGAGAGAAAGATTCGAAAAGATTCCTTGACACTGGAAGATTTTCGCGATCAACTTCAACAGATTCGAAGCATGGGATCCCTTGAGTCCATTCTGGGAATGATTCCAGGCCTCTCAAAGAGAATGAAAGGGATGGGAGACTCCGGTTTCGATGAGAAAGAGATTGTCCGGGTCGAAGCGATCATCAATTCTATGACGCCCAAGGAACGGGCGAATGCGGCGATCATTAACGGAAGCCGGCGTTTGAGAATTGCCCGTGGGAGCGGGACAACCGTTCAGGAAGTCAATCAGCTTCTCAAGCGATATACCGAAGCTCGAAAGATGATGAAACGTTTCACCCAGATGGAGAAAAAGGGATTTGGAAGGGGGAGGGCACCGTTTTTCTCGTAAGAGTGAAATTCACTGGAATGGCGGAATAATGGAACAATGGAATAATGGGCGAAATCAAGGTCTGTCTCAGGCAGGCCATATTTAACCATTATTCCAGCATTCCAATATTCCAGTCTTCCAATTACAACCAGAGGAGGTAGTTGAAAATATTATGGCTGTATCGATGAGGTTGATGAGATTTGGAGCGAAGAAGAGCCCGTACTATCGAATCGTTGTCGCGGATCGTCGCGCCCCGAGGGATGGTGGCTTTATCGAGCAGATAGGGACCTATGATCCGAGGAAGAACCCGGCCGAGGTTCGGCTCAAGGAAGAGAAGGCGACGCAGTGGTTGAAGAAGGGGGCGCAGCCCACGCCGACGGTCCGGCAACTCTTGAAACGATCCGGCATTCCGAAGAAATCTGAAGAGATTAAAGAGGGATAGATTCCTCTGCCCAAAGCCTTTGCTCTTTTTCGATCTCTTGGGGGACCGTCGCTTGAAGTGGAGGTGGAACCATGACTACGAAAGATTTGATTGAGCACATCGCAAAGGCATTGGTCGATCATCCGGAACAGGTCAAGGTTTCTGAAGTGGAAGGAGAGAGGACCTCCGTCCTCGAGCTTTCCGTGGCCAAGGAAGACATGGGAAAGGTGATCGGAAAAGAGGGAAGAACAGCCAAAGCCATCCGGGTCATCCTCGGGGCTACCTCTGCAAAACTTAAGAAACATTTTGTTTTGGAAATCATCGAATGATGACCCTTCGGTTGCGCACATGCCCTGTATTTTCGAGGAAATAAAGGGGCGCTCAGGTTGACTCCGTAGAAAAACCCGTACCCGAAACCATCCGGTCCCCTCTTGGAGAGGGTCTCAAGGGAATTCCTTTTCCCTGACAAGAGAGGCTTTACCCAGAGAGATCCATGGAGAAGAATTTTTTCCCGATCGGTAGGGTGGTCAAACCCCATGGCCTAATGGGAAAGATGAAGGTCGCATATTTTGGTGAGGACCTCAGGCAGTTCCCCTTCTATCGAGAGGTTCTCATCGAAGACGTCACAGGTCAGTTGAAAACATATGAAGTCCTTGAAGCAACTCCTCAGTCGCCACGGATTCTCCTTCGATTGAAGGGTATTGAAAGGGTGGAGGATGTCGCGCCCCTTCTGGGCCGGGAGATCCTGGTTCGAAGAGAAGCCCTTCCGGAGCTGGAAGAGGACGAGTATTATTGGTTTGAAATCCTTGGCATGGATGTGGAGACTGAAGAGGGGCGAGGGATTGGAACGGTGAAAGAGATCATTTCGACGGCAGCCCATGATGTCTACGTCGTTGAAGGTAAGAAGCGAGAGATCCATCTTCCGGCGACAGAGGATGTGATCGGGAAGATCGACCGCGAGAAAGGCGTGATGAAAGTCATCTGGATGGAAGGTCTCTGGGAGAAGGAGGATGAGATTTGACGTCCTGACCCTTTTCCCGGGAATGTTCACCTCTCCCTTAGGGGAGAGTATCCTGGGCAAGGCCATCGAGAGGGGACTCATAGAGATCCGGACCATCAACATCCGTGATTTTGCCCCCGACAGGCACCATGTGGTGGATGACGCTCCTTATGGAGGAGGTCAGGGCATGGTCATGAAGGTGGAACCCATTGCCAGCGCACTTGAGGGGATTAGATCCGAACATCCCTCAGCCTGGACAATCTATTTAACCCCTCAGGGGAAGCCCCTCGATCAGGCGGATGCCCGTGAGCTCTCATTGAGAGCCCACCTTATCCTCCTTTGCGGCCGGTATGAAGGGGTTGACGAGAGGGTAAGGGAACTCTTTGTGGACCAGGAAATCTCCATCGGAGATTATGTCCTGACCGGAGGAGAACTGGCGGCCATGGTCGTCATCGACGCTGTGGCGAGACTTCTACCGGGGGTCCTCGGATCGGATCGCTCCGCAGAGGAAGATTCTTTCTTCAACTCCCTTTTGGAGTATCCCCAGTACACCCGTCCTTCCGATTTTCGTGGACGGTGCGTCCCGGACGTGCTTCTCTCAGGAAATCATTCAGCGATTTCCCTGTGGAGGAGAAAAGAAGCCCTCAGGCGAACCTGGGTGAGAAGGCCGGAGCTTCTGAAGACGGCAAAACTTTCTGACTCGGACAGGGAGCTTCTCCGGGAAATCATCGGCTCGTCCGGAGGGGGAAACGGGAAAGATGCCGTCTAACCTCTATATCGGGTTGGTGCATCACCCCATCTATGACAAGAGACGGGATGTGGTGGCTACAGCGGTGACGAACTTCGATATCCACGATATCGCCCGCTCTGCCAGGACCTTTGGGGTGAAAGGTTTCTACGTGATTACTCCCCTGGAGAGTCAGATTCAATTGGTGCAGAGGATTATTCGCCACTGGGTGGAGGGAACCGGATCCGTCTACAATCCAACGAGGAAAGAGTCCCTATCCCTCGTCCGGATCTCCCGGACGATCGATGAGGCAGACCAGGAGATCTCTGCGTTGTGGGGGAAGAAAGCGATCCGGGTTGCCACGGGGGCATCCCCCCACCCGCGAAGCATTCCATTTGGTGTTCTGAGAAAGATGGTGGAGGACCAGGAGGCCCCCTTTTTCATCCTCTTTGGAACGGGATGGGGACTGACCCTGGAGGTGAAGGAGACGTCAGATTACATTCTGGCACCCATCGAAGGAAAGGGATATAATCATCTTTCAGTGCGCTCAGCCGTTGCCATCATCGTGGACCGGCTGCTGGGCGACCGAAATGAACCATTTTAGATTGCAGATTGTAGGTTTCAGATTTTAGAATATTGAAATCCGTATCCGTCTTAAATTTCAGACTTCAGGTGTTTTCAATCTTCAATCTCAAATCTTCAATCTGAAATAGTCTTTTATTGGAGGGAGAACGAAATGAATCCGATGGACATGGTTGAGAGGGAGCAGTTGAGAATGGACCTCCCTGATTTCAAGGTGGGGGATACCGTGAAGGTCCACGTGAAGATCGTGGAAGGCGAGAAGGAAAGAATCCAGCCTTTCGAAGGCGTGGTGATTCGAAGGAAAAGGGGAGGCATCCGGTCCACTTTCACGGTGCGCAAGATCTCTTACGGGGTCGGTGTGGAGAGGATCTTCCCCACTCATTCCCCGAGGTTGGAACACATTGATGTGATCAGCCGGGGAGTGGTGCGGCGGGCCAAGCTCTTCTACCTGAGGAGTCTGAAGGGGAAGGCAGCTCGTATCAAGGGCGAAAAGAAACAGCAAGCGTAAGACTTCTTCAGTGTAAATTGCAAAATGCAAATTGCAAAATGTCTAACCGTGGTTGAAACTCAATTTGCACTTTGTAATGAGGTTTCAGAATGCTGTTCAAATGCAAGTTGACCGGGGTAGGCTGAGCTTTCATTTTGCATTTTCCAATTTGCAATTTGCAATGAGGTTTTATCATGCTTTTCCCATCTCTTCCCGGGCAGCCCATGGACTTCTTCGAGAAGATGTTCCGGAAACGGGGCTTCAAGAGAATTACGGGTGTGGATGAGGCGGGAAGAGGGCCCCTTGCGGGGCCGGTCGTTGCAGGGGCTGTCATCCTGCCCGAAGAGGGGATCGGGCAGAGACTTTTCGATTCGAAGCAAATCTCGCCGGAAAAGAGAGAGGTCCTCTACGAGGCCATCTTCGCAAAGGCTTTGGCTGTAGGGACCGGAATCGTTTCGCAGGAAGAGATCGATAACCTCAATATCCTTCAGGCCAGCCTGAAAGCAATGATTCTCGCCATCGAGAATCTTGTCATTCCTCCAGATTTCATTCTCATCGATGGCCCCCACGGTCTTCAAATCCCCATTCCGCAAAAACCCATTATCAAGGGAGATCGGCTGAGCAACTCCATCGCCGCTGCTTCCATCGTCGCCAAGGTCACCCGCGATCGGCTGATGGAGCAATATGATCAGCGCTACCCCCAGTATGATTTTGCCACCCATAAGGGGTATGGGACCAAAGAGCATCGGCAGGCCATTCAAGAATTTGGTGTCTGCGAGCTTCACCGAAAAACCTTTAGAGGGGTCAAGGAGTACCTGTAAGGCGATAGGCGGTAAGCAGTAGGCAGTAGGCAGAAGGCAGTAGGCAGATAGCAGATAGCGAATAGCAGAAGGCGGCAGGCAGATAGCAGATAACGAATAGCAGAAGGCAGTAGGCAGATAGCAGATAACGAATAGCAGAAGGCAGTAGGCAGAAGGCAGATAACGAATAGCAGAAGGCAGTAGGCAGAAGGCAGATGGCAGTGGGCAGAAGGCAGAGAGGAAGAAACGAAACCCAAAACCTGCGACGTGAGACTTCGAAATGGCAATGGACAGGAAAGAGCTGGGCAAGAAGGGCGAGGAGATTGCCCTCCGTTTTTTAAAGAAGAACGGATACCGAATCCTTCAGAGAAATTACGTGTGTAAGATGGGCGAAGTGGATATCATTGCAAGAGAGAAGGACACTCTTGCTTTCGTCGAAGTGAAGACCCGGACTTCAACGACCTTTGGCCTTCCTCAATTAGCCGTCAACGCCTCGAAGCAGATGCAGCTTTCGAAAGCAGCCCTCAATTTCATCAAAGAAAAGCGGCTCGAAGAAATGAAGGCGCGCTTCGATGTCGTTGCCATTCTCCTTGGGCCGAGGGGAGAGGAGATCGAGCTGATCCGGGATGCCTTCGATTCAAGATGGACTTAAAAAGGGGGTTCCTGCCCTGTGCAGAATGAGCCCCTACATCCCTTCCCAAGGCTGCCCGAATTGAAATCACTCTTGTCCAAAATCCATTTTCCCACCCCTTGCATGCGGACCTCGCTTGCACTCGGCCGCTGACCTATATCGGTAGGGGGTTTTTAGTGAAGCCGACTTCCGGCGTCCCCAATAGACGGAGTACCACTTGATCATCATCTACGTTGATGCTGACGGCTGCCCGGTGAAGGATGAAGTTTATAGAGTGGCGAAACGCTATGGACTAAAAGTCTACCTGGTTTCCAATTCAAGGATGAGAATTCCACAGGAAGGACTCTTTGAACTCGTTATTGTTAATAAACAATTTGACGCCGCAGATGATTGGATTGTTGAGCGGGTTAGAGATAACCATATTGTGGTATCGGCTGATATTCCTCTTGCGGCGCGGTGCCTGGAAAAGGGAGCTCGGGTGATCGACCCCAAAGGACGCGTTTTCACCAAAGAATCCATCGGTGATGCACTTGCGAATCGCGAACTAATGGCTTATCTCCGCGATATGGGGAATATGACGGGCGGTCCGGACCCTTTCGAAAAACGAGATCGTTCTCGTTTCCTTCAGCGTCTCGATGACGTAATCCAGGCTGCTGTCAAAGCAAGGAAATGTGAAAAGGGACGGTGAAAGAGGAATCCGAATTGAAATCACGCCTGCCTAAAATCCATTTTCGTACCCAGAACATTTTGATTGACAAAACATATTCATGGGCATAGAATTTTGACGAAACAGAAATTGCAGTTTATCAACAGTCTCATAATTATAACGACATTGATTGACAAAATCCCTCCCAACCTCCCTTTTCCAAAGGGAGTCCCGCGTTTCGCGGGATTTGGCAAAGAGGGGCGAGGGGAGATTTTCCAATGTCTATGTCAATTCAATATTGAGACCCTTAATTGGTGGATGATGGTCACGGCGACGACAACCTTCTGCACCTGATCGTCGAGATCAAAGGCTACCGACGCGAGGACGCGAAGGAGAAGAAATCCACCATGGACACCTACTGGATGCCTGGCGTGAATCACCTCGCTCAATATGGCCGCTGGGCCTTCGCTGAATTCACCGAGGTCTACCAGATCGAGGCCGACTTCAAGGCAAAGGTCGAAAGCGAGTTCAGTAAGATGATCGAAGGCATCGTGAAGGGTGCAGCGTGAAGGGTGAAATAACCATCTTCTTGAGCAGTGTCCAGAAGGAAATGGCTGACTGTCGCCGCGCAGTCAAAACATTCATCGAAAATGATCCTTTGTTGCGCCGTTTCTTTCGGGTCTTTCTATTTGAGGATTTACCTGCCAGAGACCGGCGGGCCGACGCTGTCTATCTTGCGGAGGTGGATGGCTGTGCCATATACGTCGGATTATTCGGCAACGACTACGGATTCGAAGATACTGATGGCTTATCGCCAACGGAGCGAGAGTTCGACCGTGCCACCGCTCAATGCAAACCCCGCTTCATCTTCGTTAAAGGTGAAAGCGATCAGCAACGGCATCCCAAGATGCAAACCCTTATCCACAAGGCCGGCAGTCAACTCATCCGCCGACGGTTCAACAGCATCGCCGATCTCAACGCCGCAGTTTATGCAAGCTTGGTTGATTACCTCGAAACATGTGGCATCGTTCAAACACGGCCATTTGAAGAAAGGCCTTGTGCAGATGCGACCCTCAATGATCTGAATGTTCAGGTGGTGAGGGACTTCGTAAGTAGTGCCCGCCTTGAACGCCAGTTTCCTTTGCCGGCAAAGGCGCCCTTACCCGATATCCTTACGCATCTGCACTTGCTCCATCAGGGGCAGCCGACCAACGCTGCACTGCTCCTTTTTGGCCGTGATCCCCAGCGTTTCCTGCCTTGCGCTGAAGTACGGTGCATGCACTTTCATGGCACGGAGATTCAGCGCCCGGTGCCTTTCTACCGTATCTTCAAGGGCACCGTCTTCGGACAAGTGGATATGGCAGTCGATTTTGTTATGTCAAAGCTCAATCGCAGTGTTGGGACCCGTGCCGAAAGCAATCAGGCGCCTGTCCGAGATGAAATCCCCCATGATGTGATCCGTGAAGCCATAGTAAATGCTGTCGCCCATCGGGATTATATCTCGGCGGGGGCCGTTCAGGTGTCCGTCTTTGCCGATCGTGTTGAAGTATGGAATCCTGGTGCTCTGCCGGCATCGCTGACAACCGAGAGTCTTCGCCATCCTCATGGTTCCATTCCCCGGAACCACCGACTTTGTGAGGTTCTGTTTCTCGCCCGGTACATAGAGAAATACGGGACCGGCACTCTCATGATGATTCGTGAAAGCCTTGCCCACAACCTCCCTGAACCCGACTTCGCTCAACGGGGCGGTGAATTTACCGTTGCCCTTTGGCGCGATTGGCTGACGGATAGAGTGATGGCAGAACTTGGACTGAATGAGCGACAAAAGCAGGCTATAATTCATTTGAAGGCTAGAACCAGAATTGCCAATAGCGAATACCAGGCGCTTGTAAGGGTCGCCAGGGCAACTGCGACTAGAGACCTCGAGGGCTTGCTGATCAAGGGGGTTTTGGAGAAGGTAGGCACTACAGGGAAAGGCACTTACTACGTGCTCGCAAAGAAACGGCTCACAAAGGCCTCAAAGGAATCATGAGGACAAACGCCTCATAAACGCCTCAAACGCATCAAGAAGGACGGCGGGACAGAGGAAAGAACCATGGCGAAGAAGACGAAGAAGCTGACCGTAGAAACCCTGACCCACGACGAGGCCACGCGGAAGAATATCCCCACCGCCGAATACCAGTCGGTGATGCACTTGCGAATCGCGAACTAATGGCTTATCTCCGCGATATGGGGAACATGACGGCCGGTCCGGACCCCTTCGAAAAACGAGATCGTTCTCGTTTCCTTCAGCGTCTCGATGACGTAATCCAGGCTGCTGTCAGAGCAAGGAAATGTGAAAGGGGAAGGTGAAAGAGGAAACTGGGGGAGTAGCGAGCGGGACGTGGTTTAATTGTTGAATTGAGAATTTTCCAATGAACAGGAAACCCGGTTAAGAATTTGTCGACAATTCAATTACCTTCCCTTTCTATTCTTTCAGTTCGTGCTTGCCCGCGCGGCTGAGCCTGAGCGTTGGTCGCCGAGGGGAGAGGAGATCGAGCTGATCAGGGATGCCTTCGATTCAAAATGGACTTAAAGAGAGACCTCCCGCGATGCGCGGTTTGAGCTCCTATCCTCCCTCCCAAACCTATCCGAATTGAAATCACGCCTGTCTAAAATCCCTTTTCGTACCCGGTGGACATAGAACCCGATCTTGTTTTCTGGAACGGTCCCCCGATTGGGAAAGAAAGGTCTGAAAATCCCTGAGCGCACCCGTTTCCCTGTCCATGATTGTTCCTCAATAATGATTCTTAAGGTTTAATGATATGCAATATAACGTTAAATTTGCAGCATATTATTCTGAATCGAATAGAAGTTCATAAAAACGGTAACATTGTACATAATGGGTATTACAGGTAATTTCAATTATTTGACTTACCAAGAGATACAAACCCCCTCAAAATATTGATTGACAAAAAATTTTCATAGATTTAGAATTCCAACAAAATATAGCCCGTAGTCTAACTGTTATGCGGGTAAAATGAAAAAATATTACGCGCCGTTAAAAACACTCGCCCGTCCTAAGCGGGTGCAAAAACAGAAATTCTAAGCGGAGACATAATGCCTAAAGTCAGGAAAGCAGATAGTAAGAATAAAAAACAAGAATCCATCGAGGCGACGCTCTGGCAATCCGCGGATAAACTGCGAAAAAACATGGATGCCGCGGAATATAAGCATGTGGTTCTTGGATTGATTTTCCTTAAATACATCTCCGATGCCTTTGAAGTTCTGCATTCCAAGCTTGTCAGCGGCAAAGATGAATACGAAGGGGCGGACCCGGAGGATCCGAACGAATACACCGCTGAAAAGGTTTTCTTCGTCCCGCCTGTCGCACGCTGGAAACCCATTTCCGATAACGCCAAGAAAACCGAAATCCTTCTCGACAACGGTAAGAAAGTGGATATCGGCGGCTATGTGGACGAGGCCATGGAGGCCATCGAACGCCGGAACCCTTCTCTCAAAGGCGTTCTTCCCAAAGTTTACGCCCGTCAGAACCTTGACCGAGCGAGTTTGGGCGGTCTGATCGATCTTGTCGGCACGATTGCCCTCGGCACCGAAGAGGCAAAAAGCAAGGATGTGCTCGGCCAGGTGTATGAATATTTCCTCGGGCAATTCGCCCTTGCCGAAGGGAAAAAGGGCGGACAGTTCTACACCCCCAGAAGCGTTGTCAAATTGCTGGTTGAAATGCTTGAACCCTACGAGGGCCGCGTTTTCGACCCCTGCTGCGGCTCGGGCGGCATGTTTGTGCAAAGCGAGAAGTTTATTGCCGCCCACCAGGACCACTATAAAAAGAAAGGCCGCGGCGTCAGCCTCAATCCCGCCGACCTGATCTCCATTTACGGGCAGGAGTCCAACCAGACCACCTGGCGTCTTGCCAAAATGAACCTTGCCATTCGCGGGATCGACAGCTCCAATATCAAATGGAATAATGAAGGCTCGTTTCTCAATGACGCGCACAAAGACCTGAAGGCCCACTTCATCATTGCTAATCCGCCCTTCAACGATTCCGACTGGTCAGGTGAGCTATTAAAAGATGACGCCCGCTGGAAGTATGGTATACCCCCATCCGGCAATGCCAATTATGCATGGATTCAACACTTTATCTATCATATGTCGCCTGCGAACGGCATGGCAGGCTTTGTGCTGGCCAAGGGTTCTCTTACATCAAAGACTAACGGTGAAGGCGAAACACGCAAAGCCATTATTGAAGCCGGACTTCTTGACTCCATCGTCAATCTTCCGGCAAAACTCTTTCTGAATACGCAGATCCCCGCCTGTCTCTGGTTCCTGTCACACAGGAAAGAGGGCCGCCTGGACAAGGTTTTATTCATCGACGCCCGCAATCTCGGTTATCTGATTAATCGCCGGACTAAAGATTTCAACGATGAAGACATTGCAAGAATAACCCAAACGTACCACCACTGGCACAACAAGACAAATCATTACGAGGATGTGCCGGGCTTCTGTAAATCCGTATCGCTCGATGAAATCAGAGAAAAAGATTACGTGCTAACGCCGGGGCGATATATCGGTCTGCCGGAGGATGAGGATGATTTTGACTTTGCCGAACGATTCGGCAAGCTCAGGGCAGAGCTTGCCGAGCAGATGAAGGAGGAAGTGCGGCTGAATCAACTCATTCGAGAGAACCTTGCAAAACTGGAGTTTAAGGGATGATGGTAGAGCCGAAGCTGAAGGGTGACGACATTCTAAGGTCACAACTTGTGACCTCAAACCGGAAGGTAAAACCTGTATGAGCGGAAATGAGTTGATAAGAAATGAAGAAATCCAGAGCAGGATTCATACCGTCCGTGGTGTTCAGGTCATGTTGGATAAAGATTTAGCCGTTTTTTATGGTGTAAAACCTATCAGATTAAGAGAACAGGTCAAAAGAAATATTAAACGTTTCCCTGTTGATTTTATGTTTCAACTTACGGAAGAAGAGGCTGAACTTATGGTATCGCAAAATGCGATACCTTCAAGGCAGTCCCTGGGCGGTTCTATGCCTTATGTCTTCACGGAACAGGGTGTAGCAGCCGTTTCTGCAGTTCTTACCAGTGAAAGAGCGATTGCAGTCAACATCCAGATCATGCGGGCCTTTGTAGCCATGCGCCGGTTTATTGCCTCTAATGCAGAAGTATTTCAACGTCTTGATGCGGTGGAAAGGAAACAGATCGAGGACAAGACAGAGACTGACCATAAATTTGAACAGATTTTCAACGCGATTGAAGAACGAAGCATAAAACCAAAGCAAGGCATTTTTTTCAACGGACAGATTTTTGATGCCCATCAGTTTGTCTCCGACCTGATTCGCACCGCACGGAAATCAATTATCGTGATCGATAATTATATTGATGATACGGTTTTAACGCTGCTTTCCAAAGCCGACAAGAAAGTGCAGATCACCATTCTCACAAGGACCATTTCCAAACAGCTTACCCTGGATGTGGAAAAATATAATGAGCAATACCCAGCGATCACGATTAAGGAATTTCACAACTCTCACGACAGATTTTTCATTATTGACGACAAAACCGTTTATCATTTCGGCGCATCTTTAAAAGACCTGGGCAAAAAATGGTTCGCCTTTTCCAGGTTTGATAAGGACGCATTTAAGCTTCTGGAGAGACTGGCGGGGGTCATCAGTGAAATTAAAATCAAGCCTCCCGAGCATTGAAGAAATTGAAAAAGAGCTGGAGGGGAAGGAATGACGATCCGTGAATTGATAGAAGCACTGAAGACATTTCCGCATGACATGTTGGTGTTGACCGATGGATATGAAGACGGGTATGAACATGTCATGTCGCCAAAATCCATACAAGTTAAGCACATACCTGAAAATAAATATTATGATGGCGAATATCAAACCGTGGATAAAAAACTTTCCGGAACAATTAACGCCGTAATCCTGCCGCGTAACAGGCGGGATGATGAACCATGAGAGATAACTATCAGATGCCAAAAAATGGGTGGCAGGAATGCAAGCTGCTGTCAGAGCAAGGAAATATGAAAGGGAACGGTGAAAGACTCTGGCGTGACTGGCTGACGGCGGAGGTGCTGGCCAGTTTTCATCTGAATGAGAGGCAGTTAGCCGGGCTGGCCCTTCTGGGGTCAGAAGGACGACTCACAAGCGGAAGGTATCAGCAAGAGACGAGGATAAGTCGTCAGACAGCAACACGCGACTTGGACGATATGATGAAGAAAGGAATCCTTGAACAGCGAGGTGAACGCCGCGGAGCTTTTTATGTCAAGGCAAAGGTAATGCCTCAATTATGACTCATATGCCTCATGAGGACAAACGCCTCATGGGAAAATCTGGCAGACCTTTTGCAAAGGGGCAAAAGAGGCATGTTCAATCGTGCCATAACCCTGCCAAATGTGCCATTAATCGGCTCATAAATGGCTCAAATGGCTCAAGGGTAACCAGACATAAACCCGACCGAATGGGGCCACAAACGCATCAACAGGAACCCGTCATGTACCCGCCAAACCCGCCACGAAGGGGCAACAAAGTGGCAAGAGAGGCATCGCATTCGCCAAGACCGTCGAAGCGCTCAGACATAAGGAGGCCACGCGGAAGAACATCCCCACCGCCGAATACCAGTCGGTGATGCACTTGCGAATCGCGAACTAATGGCTTATCTCCGCGATATGGGGAATATGACGGGCGGTCCGGACCCCTTCGAGAAACGAGATCGGTCTCGTTTCCTTCAGCGTCTCGATGACGTAATCCAGGCTGCTGTCAGAGCAAGGAAATGTGAAAGGGGACGGTGAAAGAGGAAACTGGGGGAGTAGCGAGCGGGACGTGGTTTAATTGTTTTGATTGACAAAACATATTCATGGGCATAGAATTTTGACGAAATATGGCTTGCAGTCTAATAATTGTTCGCCGAGAGGGAGATGAAACAGCTATTCACAGTCCACGCTGGTGAGTACCTCGCCGGGTCATACATAGAGGAGCACTACCCGAAATGGAACGTGTGGGTTTCCTCGAAAGACACAGGCGTAGATCTCCTGGTCACTGATACCCGGAACGCGAGGGCGGTCTCCCTTCAGGTCAAGTTTTCGAAGGATTTCACCCCAACTCACCCCGCCGGAGAGACAAGGGGACATCCTATATTGATTTGTGAAAGTCGCGATTTGACCATGCATGCACTGTCAAGTGGTGTGGTGACTTCTTCCTGAAGTCAACAACCCGGCATTTTCATAAAGCATGCTTGATTCCAATCTGCAATCCTCAATAGTCTTTTTCCTCTTGACAAACAACTTCTGTTTAAATATATTCAATTTATCCCAAAAGAAGTTGTTATCATTTTGACAATTTTTGAATGTGGAAGGCTGTTTTGGTCTTCGGCCAGATGTTAAATAACCGCACCGCGGTCCAACTACACTACCAAATTTGGGAGCAAAGTTGCACCTCGGTACAATTAGGAACAAGTTATCTGCAATTGGGATGCTAAACGAGGTTGGATAAATGATACCATTAAGTATTGGAAGAAAACACATTATTAAGGCTATAAGGGAAATTGATTCAAATGGAATTCCTCCCGACAGGGAATCAAGAAGTTTTTTTCTTATCTTTGAGCGGAAGCAATATCCACCCAAATATGTGTTATCTTTAGCCAATAATTTCGCCAATGGAAAAAAACTTAATCCTTCAAAGTTTAGTGGTGGTCGAGAAACAAATAATTTTTTAAAAAGACTGGGATTTGATATCGTGGGAATCTCTTTATCAAGCACAATTAGTAAATCAATATTTTCTCAAAAGAGACCTTTTGAGAGAGCACAAAAGGGACATGATGAAAGATGCCCTGAATGCAAAGATACTATTGAAAGAATGTTAAAGGAGATTTATGGCAATGTAGAGGGCAATTATAAATTGGAAGTAAGCACGAATGTTGAGGATTATAAGGTTTTTCCATTTTATCAAAAGCTCAAAGAAATTCTTTTGGAGCTCCAGAAGTGCAGGGGACATAAAGATTTTGTAAGGACTCCGACCATCTCTCGCTGTGATTTCTTCGTTCCGAATCCAGGATTTATTGTAGAATTTGATGAATCCCAACATTTTACATCGCCAAGAAAAATGACACTGGAACATTACCCAAAAAAACTTGAATTGGCATTTGATAAGAAAAGATGGGTGGTGCTATGTGAAAGAATCAACGCGAAAGATAATACCCCGCCTTATAGAGATGAGCAACGTGCGTGGTATGACACACTGAGGGACTTCATTCCGAGCATAAAAAGACTTAATCCCACAGTAAGACTTTATTCTAAAGATTTACATTGGTGCAGTTTGAATCCTCAAGATTCCAGAGATATAGATAGATTTAAGAATCTTATAATAAAAAAGAAGTGCAAAAAGCAGGAAGACATGGCAGAAAGTAAAAATGATTGGATAGCGACAGTACTTATAGAATCCAAAGATTCGTTTGGAAAAACAAATAATGATATGCGGAAAAAAGAAATAGTAGAGATTCTGAATGAGATAGAAGAAAAAAGAACCAAAGGTGATGGGGTGATATTATTTCCAGGAGGCTACTTAAATACTGGAGAAAAAAAGGCCGAAACAATTTTTGAATCAACATCTAAATATCTGAAGAAAAGGCTGGAAAAATCAAACAGGAATATCATTATTTGCATTGGCATAGATGGATGTTTGGGGAGAGGTTTTCCACATTCCCCAAAAGATCAAATGGCTACGGCTGTAAGCAAAGAAGGAATTATAGCAATCGGTCGCAAATTTCATCCCACTTCTGAAGAGGAAAAACAAATTCAGGCTGCAGATTCTTATCAATCGTTGGAATATTGGAAATCCCATAACTTTTCCCGTATCTTTCCGTTGAACGGAAGGCGTTTATTTCTGGCAGTTTGCTATGATATTTTTGGAATAAAACAAAAATCATTACCAAACCCAGGGGTAGATATAATACTGAATACTGTCCATCAATTTACTCCAAGATGTAAATGCAAGAAAGAACCTTGCGAATGTGGAACAGCGTCAGGAGATGTTGATTTTGCAAAGAAGGGTTTTACTGGGGCTTCAAAACAATGGAAGTGTGCTGTTTTTGGATCAGTAGCCTTTTTGGCTCTTCAGGGGAAATGGCGGAGGTATAGACGGAATATTCCCCCAAACTGGCCATCAGGAGTCTATTGGAATCAAGGCAATAAGAGCCGTAAAGATTGGTGTTACAAAGATAACCCTATCGAACCGAAAGATACATTTGAAGTAAGCATCAAAGAGGGTCGCGCTGAGGTTAGAATTTATAATATGGAGGTGATATAAAAATACTACAGGCATCCCAACAGCAGATAACACAGCATATACGCTGGGGCTATCGCCCCGCCTTTCGGGACATAGCACCCTTTGTTCGCAACATCGTATATGCTTGAACGTTATACTCACTTCCATCCCGTAATCTTCAATTCCTAAATATGAGTCCTACTATTGAGTTGTAGGTGCAAGGTGTCGATAGATACTTCTCTTGACAAAATCAATATAGGATGTCCGCCACGTGCATGACAAATGGGCTCATCAACTGGTTGGCAGTTAACCACCGGGTCTAGCGGAGAACCGCAGACCCGCGACGTTCGTCACTCGTCCCTCAGGGCGAGAATATGACTGACTTCAGCAAAGGAGGAACACAATGGGAGACAAAGGCGGCAAAAAGAACAAAGAGAAGGGCCAGAAACAGAAGGCAACCAAACAGGCAAGAGATCTAAAAGAGAAGAAGGACAAACAACCCAAAGCGCACTGAAATGGGGGAACAGAACGAAAAATCTCTGGGACTTGGGAAACTTCGATTTCTTGAGGAAGATGGTGTCATGGCACGGAAGGCGAGGGCGGCGGGATGCCACCCTTCTGGATTTGCTGGCGTGCTCCGGCCAGAATCGCCTGGAGATGGAGGGGATGAGGGTTCTAAGACAACTTCACCGTCTTGAGGATGGGGGCGCGGGGGGAGAGAGAAGCAGTTGTTGGGGGGAGATTTGGAAGGGTGCAGGGGACCCCGCGGGAGGTGAGAGGAGAGCAAAGGCCATCTGTTCACTGCCGCGATGATATCGGAAAGTCCTTCTTACTGATGAGCTTAAGCGACTTAAGGATATTCTTCTCCTCCACAAGTTGATTGGTGACATATTTATGCAGAAGACTTGCAATAAGGGTTTGATACGGAATTCCTTCCTCTTCAGATTTTTCCCTTAATTTCTCAAGGTCGAATTCGCTTATCCGGATGTTAATGTTTTTTGTCTTTCTGCTTCTTTCAATGATCGATTCGACACGTCGCCGTTTTCTACCCGTGACGGAAATATATTCGGAGCTCTGGTTCTCGATTTCCTTTTCGTAATCGTCGAGGTTATTTTTTTTCATCGATGCCCCCATATCGTTTGTTAAATTTACGGATAGGAAACGCCGTCTTAAGAAGAATCGTTTCATCATCTTCTATCGAGAATGGAACCACCCAAACGTAATCATGCAGTCGTACAATAAAGATATGTTGGTTTGGGCGCCCAGGATGTTCAAGGATATCCAGATAATTACCTTGAAGGATGATATCCGCGATTTCCCGGGAAGAAACACCCCGTTCGGGTATTAACCAAGTCTCTTTTTGTTCGTTCCATCGAATCACAACCATAAATTAATACAAAACATATACATTGTCAACAAGAGGTAGAAGTCACTCAAAGAGATGGCTGCCAGGACGAATGCCTCCGTTTCTCTGAGATTAATGTGTTGACAAACCGCCTGATAGGTTGTACATTTGCAATAGGTAGTTAAACATTTCATGGGAAGGTATAACATCTATGGCTACTGTTAAAACGCTGTCCAAGGGGCAGATCGTGATCCCTGCTGCACTTAGGAAAAGGTATCATATCGAACCTGGCACCGAGATGCAGATTCTGGATTACGGCGGGGTCATCTACCTTATCCCTCCTGTTGAGGACCCCATCAAGGCTGCCTGCGGTCTCCTGCCCGCCAAGCCGTCCCTTTCGGAGAAACTCCTCAAGGAAAGGGGAAAGGAGTTCAGGTAATGCCGAGAGGACCTTTCATCTTTGACAGCCATGCCCTGTTGAAGCTATTTCAGAAAGAGAAAGGGTTTGAGAAGGTTGCTCGTCTTCTGGAAGAGATCAGGAGAACAGGGGCGATCAAATATATTAATGCCATTCATCTTGGAGAGATCATTTACTCGACGAAAAGGGAATTTGGTGATCAGAAGAAATTGGAAGTTCTCGCAAGTATCGAAAGGTTAAACTTCACTGTCTTGCCCGTTCCCAACCCATTGATATTCCAGGCCGCGGAATATAAAGCCGAATATAGCATTTCTTTTGCCGACTGTTTCGCTCTCGCCTCTGCCGTCGAATATAAGGCGACCCTGGTGACTGGTGATCCGGAATTTAAAAAGGTGGAGCATCTGGTCGAAATTGTCTGGCTACCATAAAACGTTCGTCACTCGTCCCTCAGGGCGAGAATATGACTGACTTCAGCAAAGGAGGAACACCATGGGAGACAAAGGCGGCAAAAAGAACAAAGAGAAGGGCCAGAAACAGAAGGCAACCAAACAGGCAAGAGATCTGAAAGAGAAGAAGGACAAACAGCCCAAAGCGCACTGAAATAGGGAGCAGGTTGCCAATGGCGTCTTAAAAAAAACAGATGGGGAAAGCCGTCCACTGGGAAGCGGATTTTTGATGGGGCGGGTGTTAGAACAGAACCTGAAAATTGAGAGGGCTTGATTTTTTGCATATTGAAAGGTAAGCTTGCAATATGCAGAGTTACTATATTCCTCGAAAGATTGAACCAGAAATATCAGAATGCCTCAAATCCTTCCCTGCCGTGGCCGTCCTTGGTCCACGCCGGAGCGGGAAATCAACCCTTGCAAAGGCAATCATCGCTCATAAGAAGCAGAGTGTCTATCTCGATCTGGAGCGTCCCTCTGACCTTGAGAAACTGACGGCGCCCGAACTCTACCTCGATCTGCACAGGAATGATCTTATCTGCCTGGATGAGATTCAGCGGAGCCCCGATCTTTTTCCGGTCCTCCGGAGTGTCATCGATGAGCGCGGCAAGGCCGGGCAATTCTTGATTCTTGGCTCAGCGTCCCGTGACCTGATCCGCCAAAGCTCTGAGAGTCTGGCAGGTCGGATCGCGTACCTGGAACTCACCCCTTTTTTGCTATCCGAGATCGATACGGATGTGAAAGTCATCCCCTACTGGCTCAGAGGAGGATTTCCGGAAAGCACTCTTGCGAGGTCGAACAGCGACAGTGTCCGGTGGAGGAGGAATTTCATTCGAACCTTCCTGGAACGGGACATTCCCCAATTGGGAATACGGATCCCCGCCAAATCATTAGAACGTCTGTGGCGGATGTGCGCCCATTACCACGGCCAGCAACTCAATCAGTCCAGCCTGGGAGCAGCCCTGGGTATTAGCCATACGACGATCCGATCCTACCTTGACCTGCTTTCCGAAACCTTCATGGTCCGGCTGTTGCCTCCGCTATTGCCGAATCTCAAAAAACGATTGGTCAAATCGCCTCGAATCTATCTTCGGGACTCGGGAGTTCTTCACACGCTGCTCGACATCGAAAATGAAGACGACCTGCTGGGACACCCCGTGCGAGGCGCCTCCTGGGAGGGCATGGTGATTGAGAACATCCTCGGTGAATTTCAGGACTGGCGAGGCTATTTTTACCGTTCAGCCGCAGGGACTGAAATCGATCTTGTGCTGGAGAAGGCACGGACCCGGATCGCTGTTGAGTGCAAACTCTCAACTGCCCCTGAGGTTGGCAAAGGGTTCTGGAACGCCCTTAAGGACCTGGAGATAAAAGAGGCCTATATCATCGCTCCAGTAAAAGAAGGCTACCCCATCGGAAGTGGCGTCAAAGTCACATCCCTGAGCGAATTCATCAAGACCCTTCGTAAGCCATGATAACCAAATGAAGTAGGATCGGCCACTGTGCCGACCGGTCAGGCTCTGATAGGGCTACTTTCAAAGAGTGAACCTTCCGATTCCGATCATAGCCGCTCCATAGAGAACCATTGAACCATGTGTCTCCACAGTAGATCAGAAGGGCTGCAAAGATCATGGGCGCGAGCAATGACGAGCATCTGTCAAACGGTCGGCTCAAATCCAACTTAGCTCCTTAGCCAATAAAAAAGCCCTCACCCCTTTCCGAGGTGAGGGCCTTTAAGGAACCTCCTCAATTTACCCTTATTTTTTTGCTTCTTCCAGCGGTATTCTCATCGTGTAGAATGAACGCCACACAAAGATGAGCCCGACAATGAACACCGGAATAGCGATGTAAGGGGCGAAGTTCGTGGAATTGGCTTCTTTCGCATGTGCCGCCATCTCGATCGCGATTTCGGTCGCGAGCAGGCCGAAAAGAGTCGAGAATTTGATGATGGGGTTCATGGATACGGAGGAGGTATCCTTGAAGGGGTCGCCTACCGTGTCGCCAATGACCGTTGCGGCATGGAGCGCCGTGCCCTTTTCCTTCAAGTCGACTTCGACGACCTTCTTCGCGTTGTCCCACGCGCCGCCGGCGTTGGCCATGTAGATGGCCTCAAAGAGGCCGAAGCAGGCGATGGAAATCAGATAGGCGACGAAGAAGTTCGGGTTCAGCAGCGCGAAGGCGAGCGTGATGGAAATGAGTGCGATGAAAATGTTCCACATCCCCTTCTGTGCATACTGGGTGCAGATCCTTACAACGGTCTTGGAATCCTCGATATCGGCCTCGGTCTTGTCCAGGTTCATCGTCCTCTTAATGAACTCGACCGCCCGGTATGCGCCGGTGGTGACCGCCTGCATGGAGGCTCCGGCGAACCAGAAGATCACCGCGCCGCCGCAAATCAGGCCGAGAATGATCGGCGCGTCGGTCAGTTGAACCTGAAGCATGTTCTTGCTCTGGAGGAGCAGGATGATCGAGAAGATCATGGTTGTTGCACCGCACACTGCAGTGCCGATGAGCACGGGCTTGGCGGTGGCCTTGAAGGTGTTTCCGGCCCCGTCGTTCGATTCGAGGTAGAATTTACCCATTTCGAAATCGGGGGTGAACCCGAAGTCCCTCTTGATCTCTTCCTTGATGCCGGGGATGTTTTCGGTCTGGGCCAGCTCGAAGATGGACTGGGCGTTGTCGGTCACCGGACCGTAGCTGTCGACTGCGATGTTGACCGGGCCCATACAGAGGAATCCGTAGGCAACCAGACC
>Ga0209777_10000835_pt1 | contig 47666 bp, 42 predicted proteins | sample FrelakmetHBP12HB_FD_187147 | JGI IMG/M metagenome (GOLD analysis project Ga0209777, IMG submission 187147) | Freshwater lake sediment microbial communities from the University of Notre Dame, USA, for methane emissions studies -HBP12 HB (SPAdes)... | ecosystem: Environmental > Aquatic >... | reverse complement strand
GAGAGGCTTCTGAGTAAGTCATCTTTTGTGATGGGCGTTTCCCAGATGATAATCCTGTCCTGGGATATGAATTGAGTTAAGCGTGTGCGATCGTCCTCCACTCCACGTGTTGCAGGGACATTCTCATCTTGTATCATCTCTTCCTCAACCGCCAGAGGCGCGGCCACATCGGGTTTCTGCGTGTCAAGGACAACGACCGTCACACCCCTGGCATCGCGGATCAGGCGTTCGGCGACACTGCGCTCGCCGAGCAGTTGTTTCCAGAAAGGAATTTTTCTCGGGCTTCCGATCACAATGTGACCGACCCTGTATTCCCTGGCAAACTGAAGAATGGTCTTGACTATGTCTTCTCCCTTGAAAGTGAAGACAATGGCGCCAAGCTGCTTTGCCAGGGTCAGAGTGCCTGACAGAATGCGCTGTGTCTGCGCATCGATGGCGGTCGGCGCCTCCGACGGCGTCTGAACATAGACGGCGTACCAGTTTCTGTTGAGCCGTCCGGCCAGCCGCGAAGCGTAACGGAGCAGTTTTTCGCTGTTCTGCCCTTTCGAGCTTAGACACACCATAACCTGATCGGGAGTAGCCGGGACCTCCTCCTCCAGTTCATCACGGGATCGCAGGTCAATCTGTGAAGCCAGTTCACGCAGGGTAAGCTCCCGGAGCTGTTCCAGGTTCGATTTCCTGAAGAAATTAGCGAGGGCCGTCTCAATGCGTTCGAGAGGATAAATTTTCCCTTCTTTGAGACGTTCACCAAGGTCCTCTGAGGTCAAATCAACATTCACGATCTGGTCCGCTTCAGCGAGGATGGCATCAGGCAGCCGTTCATGGACCCTGACACCGGACGCCTTCTCTACTACATCGTAGAGGCTTTCCAGATGCTGGATGTTCAGGGTGCTGATAACGTGAATCCCCTTCGCGAGTATATCCTGGACATCCTGGTACCTTTTTTCGTTCCGGCTGCCCGGCACGTTGGTATGCGCCAGTTCATCGATGAGCGCGATCTGCGGCCCCCTGGCCAGAATGGCATCAACGTCCATCTCCTCAACGATAATCCCGCGGTATTCCTGCCTCCGCCTGGGAATAATTTCCAGCCCGTCGAGAAGTTTGGCGACATCGACCCGGTCATGTGTCTCGACGAGTCCCACGACCACATCGATGCCCTCGTCCTTTAGCTGGTGCGCTTCCTGGAGCATCCGGTAGGTCTTACCCACGCCCGCGGCATATCCGAGGTATATCTTCAGGTGGCCGCGCTGGGACCTGCGGATCATCCTCAAAAATGCGTCTGCGCGATTCTCAACGGGCATAATTTACTTACCCCCATCCAGATCCAGGTTTAAGAGCAGTACGTTCACCCGGGGTTCACCGAATATCCCCAGAGTGCGCCCTTCCGTATGAGCCGCGATTTTGCTCTTCACGCTTTCCTCATCCAGCCCTCGCGCACGGACAACACGGGCTGCCTGCAACATGGCATTGGCCGGGCTGATGTGCGGGTCAAGGCCGCTTCCCGACGCAGTCACCGCATCTGCGGGTACCGTGGCTGCGGGAGGAAGGTCATTCTCGATACGGTAGTTGCGGACACGCCCACCGATGTCGTCAATCAGCTTCTTTGAAAGAGGGCCAAGGTTACTGCCGCCAGAGTTGGCTGCGTCGTAACCGGCGCCTGCGGCCGAAGGCCGGGGATGAAAATATCTTGCGCCGGTAAATCTCTGAGCCAGAAGGCTCGATCCTACAATGCGGCCATTCTTGATGATGAGTGACCCGTTTGCCTCGTTATGGAAAATGGCCTGTGCCGCCACCAAGACCAGTGCTGGGTAGATGCCACATAAAATGACCGCCAGAAATATTGTGGTAACAAGTGATATGCGGATTTCTTTGAATACATTCTTCATGGCTGCAAAACCTCCCTTCACACAAGATGAAGGGCGTTAACGATGATATCTATCAACTTGATTCCGGGGAAAGGCGCTATGATGCCTCCCAAACCATAGATGAGAATATTGCGCTTCAAGAGTGCCGCGGCGCCAACAGGCCGGAATTTCACTCCCCTGAGCGCCAGAGGGACAAGGGCAATAATAATGAGCGCGTTAAAAATTACGGCGCTGAGTATCGCGCTTGCCGGAGATTGAAGCCGCATGACGTTCAAAGGGTCAATAACCGGGAAGGAGGCGACAAGCATGGCCGGAATAATGGCAAAGTATTTGGCTACGTCATTGGCTATGCTGAAGGTCGTTAGGGCTCCCCGCGTGATGAGCATCTGCTTTCCAATCTCCACGACCTCGATCAGTTTCGTGGGGTTGGAATCAAGGTCCACCATATTGCCTGCCTCCTTCGCCGCCTGCGTACCCGTGTTCATGGCAACACCTACGTCGGCCTGTGCAAGGGCGGGTGCGTCATTTGTGCCGTCGCCGGTCATGGCGACAAGGTGACCTTTAGCCTGTTCTTTTCGAATCAGAGACAGCTTGTCTTCTGGGCGTGCCTCGGCTATAAATTCATCCACGCCTGCCTCCTTTGCAATAGCTGTGGCCGTAAGCCGGTTGTCGCCGGTGATCATGACTGTTTTGATGCCCATGGCCCGGAATCTTTCAAACCGGTCTTTGAGTCCCCCCTTAACAATATCCTTTAGATGGACGACTCCCAGAACCTGCCTACCGGAAACGACGACAAGAGGGGTCCCGCCCGACTGGGAGATCCGGCTGATGGCATTATGAACCTCCACGGAAAAGTGCCCACCAACAAGCGCCTGTATGACATCTGTTGCGCCCTTCCTGATTTGGCGACCTTCCAAATCGACGCCGCTCATACGTGTTTGCGCCGTGAAGTTGATGAATTTGGCCTGGGGCATGTCCGAAATCGAGCGCCCCCTGTGCCCATATCTCTTTGCCAGGACGACTATGCTTCTCCCCTCGGGCGTCTCATCAGCAAGTGAGGCCAACTGTGCCGCATCAGCCAATTCCTCCACTGTGACCCCTGGGGCGGGGATGAATTCAGTAGCCTGACGGTCGCCAAGGGTGATGGTTCCTGTCTTGTCGAGAAGCAGCACGTCCACATCGCCCGCCGCCTCAACCGCACGGCCGCTCATGGCGAGGACATTCCTCTGCACCATCCGGTCAATGCCCGCTATGCCGATAGCGCTTAAAAGGCCGCCGATGGTCGTGGGAATCAGGCAGACAAGCAGTGCGACCAGGACAGTGACGGAAAATGATATTCCTGAATGGAGCCCGTAGAATTTCAGCGTCATAATGACAACGAGGAATATAATGGTCAGGGCTGCAAGGAGGATCGTAAGGGCTATCTCGTTCGGCGTCTTCTGGCGTCTGGCTCCTTCAACGAGTCCGATCATGCGGTCCAAAAAACTCTCGCCGGGGTTTGCCGTCACACGGACCCTGATCCAATCGGAGAGGACCTTTGTCCCTCCGGTAACGGCGCTTCGGTCACCGCCGGCCTCCCGGATTACAGGCGCCGACTCCCCTGTAATGGCCGATTCATCAACCGTGGCGACGCCCTCGGTTATTTCTCCGTCGGCAGGTATTATTTCACCTGCGGCGACAAAAAACATTTCTCCCTTTCGCAATTGGTCGGCAGGAACTTTTTCGAAAGAGCCGTCGGAACGGACGCGGTTAGCCGTCGTTCGTGTCCGTGTCTTGCGGAGGGCATTAGCCTGCGCCCTGCCTCTACCTTCGGCCATGGCCTCCGCGAAATTGGCGAAGTATACGGTGAACCAGAGCCACAGGGCGATCTGTATGCTAAAACCGAGATTTTCAGTCGCCGGCCGGAAGAAGAGCCCGGCGCTCACAATTGCCGCTCCCGTCTCCGTGACGAACATGACAGGATTTTTGACCATGTAGACAGGGTTCATTTTCTTCGCGGCGTGAACAATTGCCTGCGATAGAATTTCCCGATCAAATATGGAACGTGCTTTGACAGCCATCAGCCTTGTCCCTCAATAGAGAATTTGTGATCCCGCCATTAAGAAATGTTCCACAACGGGACCGAGCGCAAGTACCGGCAGGAACGTCAGGGCGCCAACAATGAGAACGGTACCAAGCACAAGCAGGGCGAAGAGAACCCCGGACACAGGGAAAGTTCCGCCGCTCAGGGCAACCTGCTTCTTTTGCGCCAGACTGCCGGCTAAGGCCAGGACCGGAACGATCATGAAGAAACGGCCCAGAAGCATGGCAATTCCCAGTGTCGTGTCATACCAGTAAGTATTGGTGCTCAAGCCCGCGAAGGCGCTGCCGTTATTGCCCACGGCAGATGAGAATGCATATAGTATTTCGCTTAGGCCGTGAGGGCCGGCATTATTGAGGCCGGCAAGGCCCCATGCGCTTACTGCGGCCCAAGCGGTGAATCCCAGGACGGTAAGAACGGGCACCATCATGTATAAAACACTGGCCTTCACGTCATAGGCGTCGATTTTCTTGCCAAGATACTCAGGGGTACGCCCCACCATCAGTCCCGCGAGAAACACAGTCAGGACAACAAAAACAAGCATCCCGTAAAGCCCGGCTCCCACCCCGCCGAAGACGACCTCCCCCAGCTGAATGTTGAAGAGCGGGATCAAGCCGCCCAGCGGTGTGAAGGAATCATGCATCGCGTTGACGGCGCCGCATGAGGCATCCGTTGTAACAGTGGCGAAGAGGGCGGAGCCGAATACGCCGAAGCGACCCTCCTTGCCCTCCATATTCCCTCCAGCGGCATCAACGCCCAGGGCATGCATTCTGGGGTTTCCCGCGGCTTCCGCCCACCAGCATGTCAGAACTCCTGCCAGGAAAAGCGCGAGCATCACTCCCCAAACGGTCCATCCGTGCCGCTGGTTCTTGACCATCCGGCCCAGATAATAGGTGAGACCGCTGGGAATAAGAAATATGGAAAGGACCTGCAAGAAATTGGACAGCGGTGTCGGGTTCTCAAAGGGGTGCGAGGCGTTGGCATTGAAGAAGCCTCCCCCGTTGGTCCCCAGCATCTTGATCGCCGCCTGAGATGCAGCCGGTCCCTGCGCTATCGTTTGTGTCTCAACCTTCTGATCCTCCATGACCGGGTTTCCCCGGGCGTCAATGATTCCCTGACCAGCGGCATCCGTCTTGATTGCTTGGACGACAGAGGCCTCCACAAGCTGTGCCGTATCGTAAGGCCTAAAATTCTGAATCATGCCCTGGGAAACGAGAAACATGGCATAGATGATCGAGATCGGCAGGAGGAGATAGATGTTCACACGGACAAGGTCGCTCCAGAAATTGCCGATCATTTGTGTGGACTGTCGGGCGACGCCTCTTACGAGGACAGCGGCCACCGCGATTCCCACCGCCGCGGAGGTGAAGTTATGGAAGACGAGACCCACCATCTGTGAAAAGTACGAAAGGGTGGACTCTCCACCGTAACTCTGCCAGTTCGTGTTCGTGGTGAAACTGGCGGCAGTATTGAAGGCCAGGTGTTCGCTGACAGGTCCAAACCTCTGGGGGTTCAGAGGCAGCAGATGCTGAAGCCGGAGGATGGCGTAGGTTGCAAGGAGACTTACCAGACTGAAGACAAGGAGGGAGATGGCATACTCCTGCCAGGACTGTTCCTTTTTCGGGTCAATCCCGAACACACGATAAAGCAGCCTTTCTGCAGGACCAAGCACAGGGCTGAGGAAGGGCTTGCCGTCCATGTCCAGAACCTGCACAAGATAGACCCCGATGGGCTTCGTCAGCACCAGGAGAATTCCGACGAAGACTGCCAATTGGCTCCAGCCGTATATATTCATAACAAGATAACCAGTTCAGATGTCATGCATAACCGTTCCCGATAGAGAGAATATTTAAAACTTCTCCGGACGCAGGACGACAATGAAAAGATAGACGATGAGAAACATGCCGATTATAAAAACGATGACTTCCGCCATGCTTAAAGCCTCCCGCAGAGCCTGGCATAAAAAAGACAAGCTACAAAGAAGATGACTGCCGTGATTATGTAGATGATATCAATCATTGCCTGGCGCCTGCATCCGCCGCAATTCTATCGGCCCTTTTGAGCGTAAAAGAAAAAGTTGTTCCTTCACCAGGGCGGCTTTTTACGGTGACAGCCCCTCCGTGTGCCTCGACGATTTCTTTGACTATGGAAAGCCCCAGGCCGGTGCCTGTGTCAGCTTCCTGCCCTGGAACACGAAAGAATGGATCGAAGATCCTGGAGAGATACTGCTCAGGTATTCCCTTGCCCGTATCCGAAATGGAGAACTCAACCCGTTCTTCACCAACCTGTGCGGCTACAGTCACCGTGTCGCCGGAAGCGGTGTATTTCAGGGCATTAGACAAGAGGTTCGCGAAAACATGCCCGAGCCGCATCGTATCAGCCCAGACATCGGGCAGGTCACCGGGCAGAAGTGTGTGAATTTTCACACCGTAGCCGAGTGCCGCTCCCCGGAAAGATTCAACAGTCTCCGAAATTATTTGATGGGGTGGCACTGCATGAAACTCCATAGCCATTTTACCGGATACTATACGGCTGATATCAAGCAGATTATCGAGGATCTTATGAAGGCGCTCGCTGTCTTCCCGGGCCGCAATCAAGAGTTCTTGCTGCTTGGGAGTGAGGGGCCCGACCTTTTCATCGAGGAGGAGGTGGATGGCCATGCGCATGGACGTAAGAGGTGTTTTCAACTGATGCGATACCGTGGAAATGACGCCCTTTTTTAGTTCGTCTTGCTCGAGTTGATCCGTGACATCCTTGACGATAAGGATTATGCCGATAAGCTCCCTTCTATTATTCAAGATAGGGGCGGTCATCGGCCGGAAGAAATGCTCCTCCGCGTTGACGAAGTGCTGCACAACAGCTGTGGAGTCTCCTTTCGCAGAGGCGTGAACGCCCTTAAGGGCATTTCTGTAAAGATCGGTTATCCATCTGAGAGGAATGCTTTCAATCCGGATATTGCGCTTCAGTCCGAAGATGTTTCCGGCAGTTTCCGTCGCCATCTCCACCTTTCCCTCCAAGTCGAGAATAGCCACGGCATCCGGCAGATTATCGAATGTCTGCTGTGTAGAGTGCTGAATCCTGACAAGCTTTGCTTCATCGCTCCGGCGGACTTCCCGGAGACTTGCAGCCATCGCGTTGAATGCCTCCGAAAGGCGCCCTATTTCATCACTGGTATCGGTCTTGACTATGAGATCCAGATTACCCTGTTTGATCTCCTCAGCAGACTGCGTCAGACGTTCAATCGGGCGGAGGATCCATTTGCCGATCAGGAATACGTAGGCGATGGCCAGGACAGCGCCGAGAATGAGGAGAAAATACATCTGGTCGCGGGCCTTAGTTGCCTTATGGCGCGCCGATTGATTCGCATCGTACATGTTCTGCTGGTTCAGATTAAGGATAGCATCCGCCGTTCTCTTTATATCCCGAAACAATGGAAACAGTTCATTGAAATAAATGTCCCGCCGCTTTTCATGCGGGGTGACCGGATCTTCCATGCCTTGAATCATGGTCTTGTATTTTGTAAAAAGTTCACTAAGGTGGGCGGCCTTCTCTCCTTCTCCCGGAAGGGTGATATTATTCAATTCGATCGCCAGCGCCTTCTCAAACTCCGGAAGGTTTCCGTCAATGGCTTCCCTCCCCTCCTTCGCATAACCGGAGAGGATAAAGAGCGCCCCGCTGTCCATTCTTTCCAGAGATTCTTTCATGTTCTGACAGGCGAGGACGCTTCTATAATTCTCTCTGAGAATGACATCGATAGCATCGCCCAGTTCTGTGACTTTACTGATGCTCTGAATGCCCGTCAATGCGATAATCAGCAACAGGCCGCCGAACCCAAGAAATAACTTCTGTCTTAAACTAAACATAGTTTCTCTCCTTGTGTCCTTGTGTTAAAGCAACCGGTGTGCCAAAGAGAAATGCAATGAGATCAACGCTTATGGATCTGCGCAAGCCGCTTTGCCTTGCACTCGGCAAGAAGACGGTCTCAAACACCTTGCAGAACGCAACCTGTCACAGATGGTGTAATTTATGCGGAGTGCCTGTTCAGATCCCGTAGCGTTTCCGACGACGCCAGAGGGTTGCCTGATCGACTCCGAGAATATCCGCGGCTTCCTGCAATGATTTCGCGGAGGCAAGTATGCGACGGATGTGCATTTCTTCCAGCTTATCGAGAGAAACAATATCTCCAGGCTTGGAATGGTCTTCGGCGAAGAGCAGCTTCTCCGGCAGGTATTCGATTCCCACTGACTCCGACTTACAGAGAATCGAGGCTCGTTCGATTACATTTCGCAGCTCACGCACATTTCCCGGCCAGGAATAACGGCGGAGCACCTGGAGCGCCTCATCGCTGAAGCGCTGATGAGCACAGTGATGGCTTCTCCCAAAGAAGATGAGCAAACGTCGGGCCAGGTCTGCAATATCATCACGCCGTTCCCGGAGCGGCGGAATCTCTATCTGGATAACATTCAGTCGATAGAAGAGATCTTCGCGGAAACGATTATTCCTGGCGGCTTCCTCGAGGTCCATGTTGGTCGCAGCGATCAGGCGAACATCCGCCTTCCGGGTCACATGATCGCCCAGGCGTTCGTATTCCCTTTCCTGGATGAACCTCAAAAGCTTCGGCTGAACGGATGGAGGCAGATCGCCTATCTCATCCAGGAACAGCGTTCCTCCTTCACAAAAGGCGATCCGGCCTAAATGGTCTCGCACGGCGCCTGTAAAGGCCCCTTTCACGTGTCCGAAAAGCTCGCTTTCCAGAAGCTCTGCGGAAAGTACAGGGCAAGAGATCTCCGCGAACGGCTTTTTTGCCCGTTTGCTCCACTTGTGGATAGCCCGCGCTAAGACACTTTTTCCGGTCCCGATCTCTCCCGTGAGCAGAACAATAGCGTCTGTCGAGGCCACCTGCTTTGCCTGTTCGATAGCCCGCTGCATGATGGGACTTATCGTGCTGAGGTCGACTTCGGGATTGGTGCGGTTCAAGTCCGCCTGGAGGGCATCTACACGCTGCTCCAGCGAACGGACCTCTGCAACCTTATCTACGCAGAGTTTTACCTGGGAAGGCGTGAAGGGCTTCGGAATGTAATCGGCAGCGCCCCGCTTCATTGCATCTACCGCCGTATCGATCGATGCATAGGCCGTAATGACGATGACCTTCAGCCAAGGCGAGCCATAAAGAAGCGCCGGGATGAGGTCGAGGCCGCTTTTTGTTCCGAGACGGAGGTCCACAAAAGCCACGTCAAAGGAACGGCGGGCGTTTTCAGAAAGGGCATCCTCGTAATTGCTTACCGCGACAACCTTGTGTCCTTCAGTCTCCAGGCAGACCGAGAGGGTCTTGCGAATGTTCAGCTCATCATCGACAATCAGAATGTTCAAAGGTGAGGCGGACTCTTCCATCATTCACTAAATGTCTTTTTGAATCAGGTAGGGAACATTTCGCAAAGATAATTCAAACAACACAGTTCATCAGGAAAGAGATGGCAGGCATGCGAAAAAAAGATGGTGTGCCTGCGTCTCGCGCTCCCTGACATTACATCGGAACTCTTCAACCCTCAAGAGATTTTTTCTCATCCCTTGCCTGATGCAAATTAAGACATTGGATTAGTGAGATTAAGCGTTACGCCGATGGAAAAAAAAGCCTGAAGCTGTAACGATAAATCTTTAATGGGCGGCGATGCTTTAGTCAAAATGATTTGAAGTTTCACACTTTTATTTTCTGAGGAAGTGGGCATTGGATCACCAGGCCGTGCAAAGCGCTAATCTATGGCCTCTTGCCGTTTACATGGCGGCAGTCCTTCTCCTTGCCGCCGCCATGATCGGGCTCTCCCATGTCTTAGGCGAAAGACATACGGGAAGGGTTACCGGAGAGCCATACGAATCGGGCATCATGCCTACCGGTGCGGCATGGATACGTTTCGATGTGAAATACTACCTCGTTGCCATGTTCTTCGTCATCTTCGATCTTGAATCCATTTTTATCTTCGCCTGGGCCGTTGCCGTAAAAGAGGCCGGCTGGGGCGGGTATCTGGCTATAGTGGTCTTCATTGGAATCCTTATGGTGGCGCTTTTCTACCTATGGAGAATGGGAGCCCTCGACTGGGGGACTTTAAAACAGGAAAGACGCAATTGACGGTTAAGGGGAGCATCTGATGATCCTGTCCCGGATTGAAAGGGGCCCGACCGGTTCCTTAACAGCGAGAAAAAACGCAGGCGGAGATCTGATCGCGAGGAGCATCGTTCTGGCTAAGCTCCAGGATCTCGTGGCCTGGGGGCGCAAGAACTCGATGTGGCCTTTCAACTTCGGTCTGTCATGCTGCTACGTGGAGATGGCTACGAGTGTCACAAGCCGGTTTGATATCGCCCGCTTCGGAGCGGAGATACTCCGCGGCTCCCCCCGGGAAGCGGATGTAATGGTCATAGCGGGGACTCCTTTTATCAAGATGGCGCCCTTGATCATGCGGCTCTATGATCAGTTGATGGAACCACGCTGGGTGATCTCTTTAGGTTCGTGCGCCAACTCCGGCGGTATGTATGACATCTACAGCGTCATACAAGGGGTGGATAAAATCCTTCCCGTGGACGTTTATGTCCCCGGATGTCCCCCCCGGCCGGAAGCATTTCTGGAAGGGCTTCTCCTCCTGCGAAAAGCAGTCGGCAATGAAAGGAGACCGTTGAGCTGGGTCGCCGGGTCCCAGATTGTGGAAAGAGGGGAAAGACCGTCTCTCCGGGACGAGAAAAGAGACTTTAGAAAAAGCCTCACCAACCTACCCTCGCCTGACGAGGTGTGACATTTGAGGATGCGGATGGACGAAAGCCACTCTATTATCCGGGATCTCCAGAGCCGGTTCGGTGAAGAGGATGTGATCGAGCAGCCGACAAAGGACGGTATACCGACCATGTGGGCGCCCCGTGAGCAGGCCCTCCCCGTCCTCCGCTACCTGAAGACGGAGATCCTGTCGCCATACCGAATGCTTTATGACCTTACCGCCATTGACGAGCGGGTCCGGTCCAACCGTCAGGGCCAGCCGGAGGGCGATTTCGCTGTTGTCTACCATCTCCTGTCATATGACAGGAATGAAGACATACGGATCAAGACGCCGCTTATGGAAGACGATCTTTCTCTTCCCAGTATAGTTGATCTGTGGCCATCTGCCGACTGGTACGAATGTGAAGCATGGGACATGTTCGGTATCCGCTTCGAAGGACATCCCCATCTGCGGCGTATTCTCATGCCCCCCACCTGGCAGGGGCATCCGCTCCGGAAGGACCATCCGGCCAGGGCTACTGAGATGGGGCCCTTCGAGTTATCCGCAGAGAAGGAGGAAACAGAGGATAGGGCCCTGCAATTCCGTCCCGAGGACTGGGGAATGTCCTGTCAAGTCCCGGACCGAGACTTCATGTTTCTCAACATGGGGCCGCAGCATCCCGGCACGCACGGGCCTTTTCGGATTGTTCTGGCGCTCGACGGGGAGCACATCTGCGATGCCGTGCCGGATATCGGCTATCATCACCGGGGAGCGGAGAAGATGGGTGAGCGGCAGTCGTGGCATACCTTCATTCCCTATACCGACCGCATCGACTATCTCAGCGGCGTCATGAACAACTTCCCTTATGTTCAGGCGGTGGAAACCCTTGCGGGGATCGATGTTCCGGACCGTGCCAAGATGATCCGCATCATGATGGCTGAACTCTTCCGCATCATGAGCCATCTGGTCTGGTATGGGACGTTTGCCCTCGACCTGGGCGCCATGTCGCCGGTATTTTACACATTCAACGACCGTGAACGGGCATTTCGTGTAGTAGAAGCGATCTGCGGCGGCAGGATGCACCCCATGTGGTTCCGCATCGGCGGTGTGGCCCAGGACCTCCCCCTGGGATGGGATAGGATCATCCAGGAATTCCTGGACTACCTGCCAAAGAAGCTCGACGAGTATGACAGGATGATCATGGGGAACCGCATTTTTCAAATGCGAACGAAGGGCATCGGCGCCTGCACCCTGGAGGAGGCGATCGACTGGGGCATGACGGGCCCCAATCTCCGGGCCTGTGGCCTTCCTTGGGATTTCCGGAAGAAACGTCCGTACTCGGGCTACGAACACCTGGAGTTCGAAATCCCTACTGCATCAGACGGCGACTGCTTCAGTAGGGCCATCGTCCGGATTGCGGAGATGCGCCAGAGCCTCCGGATAATTGAACAGTGCCTGGCCAACATGCCCGCCGGCACTTACAAATCCGATCATCCCCTTGCCACACCGCCCCTGAAAGAGAAGACCATGCACCACATTGAGACGCTCATCGACCACTTTCTCTCCGTGAGCTGGGGACCGGTCATTCCGCCGGGAGAGGCGGCCTTCGGCATCGAAGCCGCCAAAGGGAATGCCACCTATTACCTGATTAGTGACGGCAGTGCCATGTCATACCGCACGCGCATCCGCACGCCTTCTTTCGCCCATATCCAGGCCGTGCCGTTGCTTTGCCGGGGGTTCATGATCCCCGACCTCATCGCCATCCTGGGAAGCCTTGACTACGTCTTGGCCGATGTGGACCGGTAGATAGCGATAGAAAGAAAAGAGCATGCTGTCTGAAGAAGCGAAAAAAGAGATTTTGACGGAGATCGGGCAACACGAACACCGGGAGGCCGCATGCCTTGAGGCGCTGAAGGTGGTGCAGAAACATCAGGGCTGGGTATCGGACGAGGGGATCAAGGATATTGCTTCTCTCCTCGGTATGACATCCGACGAGCTGGATGCAGTGGCCACTTTCTACCCCTTCATTTTCCGCAGGCCCGTGGGCAGGCACGTCATCTATCTCTGCGATACTGTGAGCTGCTGGATCATGGGCTACGAGACCATGCTGGCTCATCTGACAAAACGCTTGGGGATAACTATGGGACAGACGACGCCGGATGGCCGTTTCACCTTGCTTCCCGTTTCATGCATAGGCGCCTGTGACTACGCCCCGGCGATGATGATCGATCAGGAACTCCATGGCAATCTTACCCAGGAGAAGATCGATAGCGTACTTGACCAATACCAATAGAGGAAAAAATGGAGTGCCCTCTTACCAAGGATCTAAGACCGGATGGTCAACCCCTCAGCATCGGCGAATACGAGCGTGCCGGCGGATACCAAGCCCTCCGGAAAACGCTCCGGGACGTGACCCCCGAAAAGGTGCAGGAAGAGGTGAAGGCCGCAAAGCTGAGAGGGCGGGGGGGAGCGGGTTTTCCCACGGGGGAAAAATGGAGCTTCGTCCCCATGGGCGCTGATGCGCCGCGGCCGAAGTACATCATCTCCAACTCGGACGAGATGGAGCCGGGCGCCTTCAAGGACCGGCTTCTCATGGAAGGGAATCCGCACCAGCTCATCGAGGGTCTCATCATCGGCGCATACGCTGTCCAAGCTGACTTCGCCTATATATTCCTCAGGTGGGAATACCTCCAGTCAGCAAGACGCCTGACTAATGCCATCAAGGAGGCTTACGAGAGCGGGTACCTGGGCGGAAACATCCTCGGCACGGGCTACAGCCTGGAGATGCGGCTGCACACGAGTGCAGGACGTTATATATGCGGCGAAGAGACGGCGCTCTTAAACGCTCTGGAGGGAAAACGGGGTGTGCCCCGGTCAAAGCCTCCATTTCCGCAGATCTCCGGCCTTTGGGGAAGGCCTGCCGTAGTGAATAACGCAGAAACCCTCTGCAACATTCCCCACATCATCTCAAAAGGGGCCCAGTGGTACAGGGGGCTCAGCCGTTCTGAAGACGGGGGGACAAAGATTTACGGAGTCAGCGGCCAGGTCAGGAAACCGGGGGCCTGGGAGCTTCCCATGGGAACGACCATCCGGGAGATATTGGAGGAACACGGAGGCGGGATGAGAGAGGGGTATCGTCTGCGGGGGATCATTCCCGGGGGGGCCTCGACAGACTTCCTTCTTGAAGACAATCTGGACTTGCAGATGGACTATGAATCTTGCCAAAGGTCCGGCAGTCGTCTGGGAACAGGTACCATGATCATTTTAGATGACAGGACATGCCCCGTGGGTCTGGTCCTAAACCTGATCAAGTTTTTTGCCCGCGAGTCCTGCGGGTGGTGCACCCCCTGCAGGGAAGGGCTGCCCTGGCTCGCGTTGACACTGGATGCCATCGAAAAGGGAGAAGGGAGGCAGGAAGATCTGGATATACTGGCGTCCCACTGCCGTCTGCTGGGGCCGGGGCATACCTTCTGCGCATTGGCCCCGGGCGCCGTCGAACCTCTCCAGAGTGCACTGAAATATTTCCGGGAGGATTTCGAGAGGCACATAAAAGAAAAGAAGTGTCCCTGGAGGTAGTTTTGGCCACCATCTACATTGATAACAAACCCTACGAAGTAGGCGACGGACAGAATCTTCTTCAAGCCTGTCTCTCGCTCGGCTTTGACATTCCCTATTTCTGCTGGCACCCGGCTATGCATTCCGTGGGGGCCTGCCGGCAATGCGCCGTGAAGGTATTCCGGGACGAAAAGGACGGGCACGGCAGGGTAGTGATGTCATGCATGACTCCGGCGGCCCAGGGAACGCGCTTGTCCATTGATGATCCCGAGGCGAGAGAATTTCGCGCGAGCAACATAGAGTGGCTCATGACGAATCATCCGCATGACTGCCCCGTATGCGACGAGGGAGGCGAATGCCACCTCCAGGACATGACGGTCATGGCAGGGCATGTATACCGCCGCTTTCGCTTTCGCAAGAGGACCTACATGAATCAGGACCTGGGGCCCTTCGTGAACCACGAGATGAACCGCTGCATCCAGTGCTACCGGTGCGTCCGCTTTTACCGGGATTACGCCGGGGGAAGGGATTTTAATGTCTTCGCCTCGCACAACTCGGTATATTTCGGCCGCCACGAGGACGGCGTTCTCAAGAGTGAATTCAGCGGCAACCTTGTGGAGGTCTGCCCTACCGGTGTTTTCACGGACAAGACCTTGAAGAAGCATTACACAAGGAAGTGGGACATGCAGACCGCCCCTTCCGTTTGCGTCCATTGCGGCGTGGGCTGCAACACCATTGCCGGCTGCCGTTACGGCACCCTGAGAAGGATGCAGAACCGCTACAATAGCGAGGTCAACGGCTACTTCCTCTGCGATCGCGGCCGCTACGGATATGAATTCGTCAACGGCGATGATCGAATCCGTCAACCTCTATACCGGGAGATGATCTCCACCGGCGAAAAGAGAGCCGAACAGGCAACCAAAGAAAAATGTCTCCAGGCAATCTCCGCATCCATGCAGGCGGGATCAGGTGTCATCGGCATCGGGTCTCCCCGGGCCTCCTGTGAATCTAATTATGCCCTCTGGAAATTCGTGGGGCAGGAAAATTTCTCAAGCGGCCTCGGAAGAAAAGATCACCGCCTCATTGCGGCGATCCTGCAAATCATAGCGAAAAGCCCGGCCCGCGTGCCTTCACTAAAGGAAGTGGAAAGATGCGATGCCGTCTTCATCGTCGGTGAGGATATATCCAATACCGCTCCCAGACTCGCTTTAGCCTTACATCGTTCCGTAAGGCAGAAACCCATGGCCATCGCACGAAAGCTCAACATCCCTTACTGGGACGATGCCGCCATCCGTGAGGCCATACAGGATGAGCGTGGGCCCCTGTTCATTGCTACGCCTGCAGCAACCCGCCTGGACGCCCTGGCCACGGCCGTGTTCCGTGCCGCCCCTGATGACCTCGCCCGACTGGCGTCCGCCGTAGCCCACGCCCTACAGGAAGACGCCCCTGCCGTTCCCGGTCTTGCGGAAGATATGCGCTCACGGGCGGAAACGATCGCCCAGACCCTGCGCCAGGCCGAACGCCCCCTGGTCATCTCCGGAACAGCCATGGGCGATGAGGCCTTGATAAGGGTTGCTGCCAACGTGGCTTCTGCCCTTTGCGCCACCGGGAATAATGCGTACCTTTACTACGTCACGCCGGAATGCAACAGCCTGGGCCTCGGTCTTTTCGGGGGGATGCCTCTGGAAGAGGCGGCGGAGAAGCTGGAAAAGAAATCAGCGGACACGCTCGTCATTGTGGAAAATGACCTTTGTCGCCGCGCCGATCGCTCCTTGGTGGACCGCCTCATGGGTGCGGCGCGGAATATCATCTGTATAGACCATCTGGAGGGCGCCACGACAGCCAGGGCGGACGCGGTTCTTCCGGCGGCCACCTTCGCCGAGGGAAGCGGCACCCTGGTTTCGAGTGAAGGGCGAGCCCAGCGATTCTATCGCGTCTTCGATCCAGATGGACATGTGCAGGAAAGCTGGCGCTGGCTCCAGGACATCATGTCAGCCGCGGGATACCGGCATGCTCCTGCCTGGCAGAATCTCGATGACCTGACGGCAGCCATGGGTGATGAGATACCTTCTCTGAAAACCCTCAAGGATCGGTTTCCCGGTGCGGGATTCCGCCTGGCGGGGCAGAAGATTCCAAGACAAACGCACCGCGCAAGCGGAAGGACAGCCATGACTGCCCACCTGACTGTCCATGAACCGAAGCCCCCTGACGATACCGACTCCCCTCTGGCCTTTTCGATGGAAGGGTTTTCGGGAAACCCGCCACCGGCTTTGATTGCGCGTTTCTGGGCGCCGCGCTGGAACTCTGTCCAGTCCGTCAACAAATTCCAGAAAGAAGTGGGAGGGCCGCTTGCAGGCGGCGACCCGGGAGTGCGCCTCTTTGATGCCAAAGATGGAGACAATCCCTCTTATTTTCAAGTGGACTTTTCTTCTGTGAAAGCGCTTAGCCCCGGGGAGGTGCACGTGGTGCCCATCTACCACGTCTTTGGTTCGGAGGAGTTGAGCGTCCGTGCCTCCGGCATCGCCGGGTTGTGCCCGGCCCCTTACATGGCAATGAATCCTGTCGACGGGCAAATAGTCGGGATATCCCTTCCCGGACATGAACTCCATCTTCCCGTCCGACTTGACGAATCCCTCCCGCCGGGTGTTGCGGGTATACCCGCGGGCATCCCGGGTGTCCCGGTGATTGAGCTTCCCGCATGGGGATATTTGTTATCTCACGGAAAAGAGAGGGAAGAAAAGACATGAATGTTATGAGTAGTCTTGCCATCATCTTCGGCGTCCTCGCAGGAGCCCTTGTCGTTGCTGCTCTCAACATCTGGCTCGAAAGGCGGCTCCTCGCCCTCTGGCAGGACCGTTATGGCCCCAACCGCGTCGGCCCATTCGGACTCTTCCAGGTACTGGCGGACATGATCAAGATATTGACCAAGGAGGACTGGATTCCCCCCTTTGCGGACAGACCCGTTTTCGTCATCACCCCGGGGATCATAGTGGTGACAGTGCTTTCCGCCTATGCCATCATCCCCTTTACTTCCAGCATAGAAGTTGCCGGTCTCGACATAGGCGTCCTCTTTTTCTTAGCCATGTCATCCCTCGGCGTCTACAGCATTGCCCTGGCCGGATGGTCGTCGGACAATAAATACGCCCTTATCGGGGGACTTAGGGCCGTGGCCCAGATGCTCGGCTATGAGGTTTACATGGGGCTCTCTGTCATGGGCGTTTGCATGATGGCCGGATCGTTTCACCTAAGAGAGATCGTAGAGGCGCAGAAGAATATATGGTTCTGTCTCCCCCAGTGCCTGGGCTTCGTAATATTTTTCATTGCCGGGATCGCCGAGGCCAGGCGGCTCCCCTTCGACCTCCCGGAGGCCGAGAGTGAACTGGTGGCGGGATTTCATACGGAGTACTCGGCGATGAAGTTTGGCATGTTCTTTCTGGGTGAGTATCTCGGCATCACCCTTATTTCAGCAATGATCGTGACTCTTTTCTTCGGGGGCTGGCTGGGGCCATACCTGCCGCCCCTGATGTGGTTCGTCGTAAAGACTTTTTTCTTCATCGGATTTTTTATTCTGATTCGGGCCTCGCTTCCGAGACCCCGGTATGACCAGCTCATGGCCTGGGGCTGGAAATGGATGCTCCCTCTGGCGCTGGTCAATGTCTTGGTGACAGGCGGGATCTTACTGGCAGGAAGTTGATTGAACTCATGTGGACGCACTTGAGAAGTATCTGGCTTGTTTTTCTGCATGCCTTCCGCAAGCGGGAGACGGTCCTCTATCCGGAGGTCATGCCGACCATACCGCCCCGGTGGCGGGGGAGGATTATCCTTTCCCGTGACCCGGGAGGCGCCGAGCGGTGCGTAGCCTGCTACCTTTGCGCCGTGGCCTGTCCCGTTTCGTGCATAGCCCTGGAGTCCGCTGAAGATGAGCACGGCAGGCGCTATCCGGCTTCTTTCCGGATCAACTTCTCACGCTGCATCTTCTGCGGTTTCTGCGAGGAGGCCTGTCCCACATATGCCATTCAGCTCACATCCGATTTCGAGATGGGGGAATACGCAAGGCAGAACCTCATCTATGAAAAAGAAGACCTGCTCATCAGCGGACCCGGGAAATACCCGGACTATAACCATTACAAGGTCGCAGGAGTCGCAATCGGCAGCAAGGGAAAAGGGGAGGGAGAAGACGAGGTCCCGCCGGTGGATGTGAAAAGCTTACTCCCATAAGGAAGATAAATTTATGACATACGCCTTCTACATAGCTTCTATTATCGCCATCGCGGCGACGTTCCGCGTCGTAACGGGAACACACGCCATCCATGCCCTCCTTTATCTCGTAGTTTCCTTCCTGGCTGTGGCCATGACCTTTCTTACCCTTGGTGCGCCTTTTGCGGCCGCCCTGGAGGTGATTATCTATGCAGGGGCCATCATGGTTCTGTTTGTATTCGTCATGATGATGCTGAACCCTGGTCCCCGGTCCGTCGGGAGAGAGCGGCACTGGCTCACTCCATCAGTATGGATCGGGCCTGCAATTCTTACGACCATCCTCCTTACTGAACTTTCCTGGATACTGACCACGGAAAGGGGAGTTGTCACTCAGACGGAGAATGTGAGCCCCAGGGAGACGGGCGTGGCCCTCTTCGGGCCTTACATCCTGGGTGTGGAGATGGCATCTATACTGCTCCTGGCGGGTCTCGTCGGCGCCTATCACCTGGCCTACCATCTGGGTCGCAGGCGTGAGGAGCAAGAGGAAAGGGGGAATACAGCATGAACGGCATCCCTATGGAACACGGCCTCATCGTGGCGGCTGTTCTCTTCGCGCTGGGCGTAACGGGCGTGCTGATACGGAGAGATATCCTTTTTATCCTCCTGTCCCTGGAGATTATGCTCAATGCTGCAGGTCTGGCTTTTGTGGTGGCCGGGTCGCGATGGCTCCAGCCCGACGGCCAGCTGATGTTCATCTTTATCCTGGCCGTGGCGGCGGCGGAGGTCTCTCTCGGGCTTGCCCTGATTCTATGGATGTATTCCTGGCACAAGACACTCGATGTGGACTGCGCCAGCAAGATGAGAGGTTGAGATGCTTGAGTTTATCTGGTTGATTGTCGCCTTCCCGTTTGCAGGTTTTATCATCCTGATACTTACGGGTTCCCGTCTGTCGCGGCGCGGCATATCTGTCGTGGGCACCGGTTCTGTGGGACTCGCGGCGATTATAGCCATCCTGACAGGTATAAATTTCATCATTTCTCCTCCACCAGGAGACGCCTATACACAGCCCCTCTGGACGTGGCTCGCAGTCGGTGGCTTTTCGCCTCTCGTCTCGCTTTACCTTGACGCCCTGTCTGTTGTCATGGTTCTCGTTGTTGCCATTGTCGGATTTTTCATCCTTCTCTATTCTGCGGAACACATGGCCCGGGAGGCAGGCATGAGGCGCTTCTTCGCGTATATGGATCTTTTTGTGGGCTCCATGCTGGTCCTGGTCATGGCGGACAACCTGCTTCTCCTCTATCTCGGATGGGAAGGGGTGGGTCTGTGCAGCTATCTCCTTATCGGCTTTTGGTATGATGACCCTGCCAATATAAAGGCTGCGAATAAGGCCTTCATAGTCACCCGCATCGGCGACACGGCCTTCGCCATCGGTCTCTTACTCCTTTTCGTCCACCTCAATACATTGAGCATACAGGGGATTATCAAGGCAGCGCCCTGGCAGTGGACTGAGGGCTCGAACATAGCCTTCTGGGCGGCCCTCCTGCTTCTCGGGGGTGCAGTCGGGAAGTCTGCCCAGCTTCCACTCCAGACGTGGCTCCCCGATGCCATGGCGGGCCCTACGCCGGTCTCCGCTCTCATTCATGCGGCCACCATGGTAACGGCCGGGGTCTATCTCATCGCCAGAATGCACGTCATCTTTCAATTGGCCCCTCTCGTCCAGGGGTTCGTAGCCGTCATCGGCGCCGCCACCCTTCTTCTCGCTGCGGGAAGCGCGATCGCACAATGGGACATCAAACGGGTCCTGGCTTATTCCACAATCAGCCAGATCGGCTACATGTTCCTGGCCCTCGGGGTAGGTGCGTGGTCGGCAGCGATCTTTCATTTTATGACCCATGCCTTTTTCAAGGCCCTCCTCTTTCTCGGAGCAGGCGTCGTCATTGCCGGCCTTGGCGGCGAACACGACATTTACAAAATGGGTGGGCTCCGCAGAGAGATGCCTGTAACTTTCTGGACATTTCTCATCGGGGCCGCCTCGCTCGCTGCCCTGCCGCTCATTACTGCCGGATTTTACAGCAAGGACCTGATCCTATTTGCCGCCTGGACATCCGAGCGGGGAAGCTCCTGGCTCTGGGCCGCTGGGAGTATCGGCGCCTTTCTCACAGGGCTTTATGCCTTCCGCCTGGTTTTTTTGGTCTTCTTTGGCAAGGCTGTGACTCCTGTGAATGACAGGCCCGGTCCGGCGATCACCATTCCTCTGGTTACCTTGGCCGGCCTCTCGCTTATGAGCGGCTTCGTCCAGATGCCTCTCGTAATTGCACCAGTCACGGTCTTCTCAGATTTCATGTCCCGGTCTCTCCCGGAGATGAGCATGCTTCATGTATCCTTTAAGGTTGATTTATTCCTCTTTCTTGCGGCTGCGCTCATTTCCCCAGCCGGTGTCTTTGCAGCCTGGTGGCTGTACATAGACGCGTCACGTCACGTCACCGATTTCACAGAAAAACCTGCGGGTGCATTGATTCATCGTCTCTCGTTTGACGGCTGGGGTTTTGATCTCCTTTATGATGCAGTCTTCGTGCGGCCCTTCGTGTGGGCCGCACGTGTCAACCGGGGTGATTTCGTGGACCTCTTTTACCGAGGTGTGGCCTGGTTCAGTTCCCGCTTGTCTTTATCACTGGCCCGGACACAGTCGGGAATGGTCCGACAATACGCGCTGGGGGTGGCCATGGGCGCCGTAATCGCCCTGGGACTGGTATTGGTATTGTGACAAGATTTGTGTGGTGTAGAATGATTCTCTTCTGGATAGTCTTCATACCTCTGGCAGGGGGGCTTTTGGCCTGGGTCGCAGTGAAGCATGGCCCGTATGTCAGAAGAAAGAACGAACTCATCGCAAGATGGGTATCCATCACAGCTCTCGCCGTTGATCTGGTACTCGTCCTCTTTCTCTGGCTCTCAGGGTCCCACACAGTGAGCATTGCCGGCGGCACATGGATTGCCGAAATAAGCCGGCCATGGCTCCCGTCCCTGGGAATCAGCTTTCATCTGGCAATGGACGGCATCAGCCTGCTCCTCGTACTTCTGACCTTGTTTTTGGGGATGGCGGCCGTCATTTCATCATGGACGGAGATTGAGGGGCAGGTGGGATTTTTCCATTTCAACCTGATGGCAACACTCACCGGGATCATCGGAGTTTTTGTTGCCGTCGATCTGTTCCTCTTTTACTTCTTTTGGGAGCTCATGCTCGTCCCCATGTATTTTCTCATCGCCCTCTGGGGGCACGAGAAACGCATTTACGCCGCTGTGAAATTTTTCATCTTCACCCAGCTCTCCGGCCTGCTGATGCTGGCCTCCATACTGGGAATATATTTCATCCACGGGAGGAAGACGGGAATTTATACATTTGACTATTTCAAGCTCATAGGAACTCCCCTGGAATCCGGGACGGCCCTTTTCCTTCTGCTGGGCTTTCTTGCGGCCTTCCTTGTGAAGCTTCCGGCCGTCCCCTTCCACACGTGGCTTCCCGATGCGCACACGGAGGCTCCCACAGCGGGGAGTGTAATCCTCGCCGGCCTTCTCCTGAAGACAGGCGGGTACGGCCTTCTGCGGTTTGCCGTCCCCCTCTTTCCCGGCGCAACGGCAGACATCGCCCCTCTTGCCATGACACTGGGCATCATCGGTATCCTCTATGGGGCCGTTCTGGCATTTGCCCAGAGCGATCTCAAGCGCCTCGTTGCTTACACGAGTGTCAGCCACATGGGCTTTGTCCTTCTGGGAGTATTCGTCTGGAATGAAAAAGCCCTCCAGGGTGTGATGATACAGATGCTCTGCCACGCTATCAGCACAGGAGCCCTCTTTATCCTGGCAGGCGCCATTCAGGAGCGGATTCACACCCGTGAGATTATGCGCATGGGCGGTCTGTGGGCAGTAGCCCCCCGCATGGGCGGGGTCTGGCTTTTCTTTGCCGTGGCCTCCCTGGGCCTCCCGGGGATGGGAAATTTCATCGGTGAGTTCCTGATCCTTCTGGGCACGTACGAGGTGCGCCCCGCCATGGCGGCATTCGCCGCGCTGGGTCTTGTCCTGTCCACGGTTTACGCTGTCTGGATGGTACAGAAGGCATTCTTCGGCGTCAACCGGGAAGGCTGGCGGATTCCCGATCTGGAGGCAAAGGAGATGACCGTCATGGCAATCATGATAGCCGTTATCCTCTGGCTCGGCCTCTATCCTCAGCCTTGCCTCGATAAGGCTAGGGAGGGCCTTTCGAGCCTGCAAAGAATTACCAGTGGAGCGCCCAAGGTCAGTTCAATCGAGATATTCGGGAGGCAGCAATGACAGCCCATGATTTCACAGCTCTTTTGCCGCTCATGATACTGGCCGCAGCGCCGGTGGTCATCATGCTCGCCATAGCCTTCCGGAGGAGCCACGGGTTCACATTTTCTCTGGCGCTCATTGCTGTCATCCTAGCTATTCTTACGCTTCTGTGGAAGCCAGCGCCTTCGTCGCATAAGCTCACGCAGCTTCTCGTCATCGACGGATACGCCCTTTTCTTTATGGGCCTCATCCTCGTGGCCGGCCTTTTCACCCTCCTTCTCAGTTACGGCTATCTGAATATCCACAAGGAGAGCAGGGAAGAATTCTACATCCTTATTCTGACTGCTTTACTCGGTTCCGCCATTCTAGTATCTTCCGTACACTTTGCCTCGTTCTTCCTGGGACTGGAGATCCTCAGCGTCTCCCTTTACGCGCTTGCCGCATATATGCGGATGAATGAGCTCTGTATCGAGGCGGGAATCAAGTATCTCATCCTCGCCGCCTTTTCTTCAGCCTTCCTCGTTTTCGGGATGGCCCTCATCTATGCGGAAATGGGCACCATGGAATTCTCCATGCTCGCTGTGAGGATGACTCCCGGCGTTGATATCAGACCGATCCTTCTTGCAGGGACGGCCTTCATCATAGTCGGGATAGGATTCAAACTGGCTGTGGTTCCATTCCATTTGTGGGTGGCGGACGTTTACGAGGGCGCTCCGGCGCCGGTGACGGCCTTCATTGCGACCGTCTCCAAAGGCGCGGTCTTCGCTATCCTGCTCCGTTATTTCGTGCAGGTTGACATGCCCCGTGGGAATCCGCTAGTCGTCTTCTTAGTATGCGTCGCCGTCGCCTCCATGTTTGCGGGGAACCTTCTGGCCCTTTTCCAGGATAACATAAAGCGCCTCCTGGCATATTCTTCCATAGCCCACATGGGCTACCTCCTCGTGGCCTTCCTGGCGAGTGGAGAACTCCGTGTGACAGCGGTTGTCTTCTACCTCCTAGCTTACTTTATTATGACCCTCGGTGCTTTTGGCGTTGTCACCATTCTGTCAGGGCAGGAGAGGGATGCGGATAGACTCGATGACTACAGAGGACTTTTTTTCCGCCGGCCCTGGCTCGCAGGAAGCTTTACAGTCATGCTCCTGTCCCTTGCCGGAATCCCCCTTACGGCCGGATTCATCGGTAAGTTTTACGTGCTGGCAGCCGGCGTCAGTTCAGTTCTCTGGATGCCGGTCATCTGCCTGGTCGTTGCCAGCGTTATAGGCCTGTTTTATTACCTGCGCGTCATTGTCGTCCTGTACACGCCTGTGCCGGAAACGGCAGCAGCAGCCGGGCCTTCCATGCCGGCAGGCGTACTTGCGCTGTCTGTGCTGATGGTTCTTTTGGTCTGGATCGGCGTCTATCCGGGTCCCGTCCTGGAGGCGATCGCAACGATAGGCGTCTTGCCGTGAGGGAAGGCCGGACTGTTGGGTACGATGGACGTCATGATGAGAATGAAAGGATGAGAAGATGAAGATGAATCCCCTTTTGAAACTTGAAAGTTTAGGCCAGAGCCTCTGGCTTGATTCCATCAGCCGCTCCATGCTCACGTCGGGTGAACTTAAGAGACTCATCGAGGAAGACGGCCTCTCAGGAGTCACTTCCAACCCGGCAATATTTGAGAAGGCCATCGCAGAGACCAACGATTATGACGAGGACATCCGGGCGCTGGCCAGGGACGGGAAAAGCGTAGACGAGATATACCAGAACCTTGTCGTTCATGACATCAGGCTTGCGGCAGATCAACTCCGCGGTGTTTATGACCGCCTGTACGGCGGGGACGGTTTTGTCAGCCTCGAGGTCTCCCCGCGCCTTGCCCATGACATGAAAAGAACGGTTGATGAGGCCCACAGGCTCTGGGCGGCAGTGGATAGACCGAATGTGTTCATCAAGGTGCCGGCAACGACGGAGGGGCTCCCGGCTATCCGGCAATTGATCGGAGAGGGGATGAATATCAACGTGACGCTACTCTTCGGTCTCCCGCGTTACAGAGAGGTGGCCCGGGCATACCTCGCGGGGCTGGAGGACAGGATCATCCACGGCAAGCCCATAGACCGCGTCGCTTCTGTGGCGAGCTTCTTTCTCAGCCGGATCGACACGATAATAGACCCTATCCTGGAGGAGAAGGCAAAGGCGGAAGGAAGGATTGGGCTTACGGCGGCATCTCTTCTTGGTGAGGTGGCAATTGCCAGTGCCAAGGTGGCTTACAACATCTTCAAAGAAGTCTTCAGGTCCGCCAGCTTTTCATACCTTGCGCAGAGGCGCGGCAGGGTCCAGCGCCTGCTGTGGGCAAGCACAAGCACCAAGAATCCGGCCTACAGCGATGTGAAGTACGTAGAGCCCCTCATCGGTCCGGAGACGATCAACACACTCCCTATGGAGACGCTCCGGGCTTATCGGGACCACGGCATGCCTGCCGTCAGTCTGGGGAGCGGCCTGCTAAAAGCGGAAAGAGTCCTGAAGTCTCTCCCGGATCTTGGGATCAATCTTGACCTGGTGACGCAGTCTCTCGAGGATGAAGGGGTGGAGAAATTCGTCAAACCCTTCGACCTCCTGATGGCGAGGCTGTCTGAAAAAAGGGCTGCATTTCTGGAAGCAGCGGCGCGTAAGAGGGCATAGGGTCCAATTCATAAGGAGCAAGAAGAGGAGTCGACATCATGGCGACAAGGCAGATAACACATCTCTTCCTGGATATCGGCAACGTCATACTTACAAACGGCTGGGATAGAAGAATGCGCCAACAGGCGGCGGCGGTCTTTGAACTCGATTACGAAGAGATGAACGAGAGACATCATTTGACATTCGACACCTATGAGGAAGGAAAATTGACCCTGGATGAATATCTTTACCGGATCATTTTCTACGAGAAAAGGTCCTTCACACCCGAAGACTTCAGATCCTTTATGTTCGCCCAGTCGAAGCCAATACAGGAGATGATTGATATGATCCGCACTCTGAAGATCAAGTATGGCCTCACGGTTGCGGCCGTCAGCAATGAGGGGCGGGAACTGACTATACACCGGATTCACACCTTCAGGTTGACGGACTTCGTGGACTTTTTCATCTCTTCATGCTTCGTCCGCTGCCGGAAGCCGGACGCCGACATCTACCGTATCGCCCTGGATATCGCTCAGGTCGCGCCTTCGCAGGTAGCCTATGTGGAGGATCGGGGAATGTTCGTTGATGTGGCGGAAGGCCTGGGAATCCACGGCATAATCCACAGGGATTATGTCTCCACGCGGTCTTCTCTGGCGAGTCTTGGCCTGGTGATGGATGGGTGACGCACAAATCTGTTTGCAAAGAGGGGAAAGACAATGGGTAAACAGAAGTACGAAATAGGGCTGATCGGTCTCGGTGTCATGGGGCGCAACCTGCTTCTCAACATGGCCGATCACGGATACGCGGTAGCCGGCTACGACAAAGACCATGACAAGGTCAACGCCCTCGCCGCTGAATCGGGAGGGAGGCATATCCGGGGCGCGCGGGTTTTGGAGGAATATATGGCGCTCTTGAAATCGCCGCGGGCCATCATCATGCTCGTCCCGGCAGGCCCCGCTGTGGATGATGTCATCAGGGACATTCTCCCTTTTCTGGAAGCGAAAGACGTCCTCATAGATTGCGGCAATTCCCATTTCACCGATACCAACTTAAGGCAGAAAACTCTGGCAAGAGCGGGGATTCAGCTTCTCGGTGTCGGCATCTCCGGCGGAGAGCATGGAGCCCGCCACGGTCCGAGCATCATGCCCGGCGGGGAGCGGGAGGCCTATGAAAGGGTGCGGCCTCTGTTCGAGACAATCGCCGCCCGCGTACAAGGGGAACCCTGCGTCACCTACCTGGGGACGGGGTCTGCGGGACACTTCGTGAAGATGGTCCACAACGGCATTGAATACGGCCTCATGGAACTCATTGCCGAAACCTATGATCTGATGAAGCGGGGAATAGGCCTTACGGACGACGAACTGGCAGGGGTATACGAGAGTTGGAATGAAGGATCTTTTCATTCCTACCTCTTGGAGATCACCGGCCATATCTTCCGCCACGTGGATGAAAAGACGGGAAAGCGGCTCATTGACGTCATCCTTGACGAGGCCCGTCAGAAGGGGACGGGAAAATGGACGTCCCAGACAGCCATGGACCTTCAGGTCCCTGTTACGATAGTTGATGCCGCGGTCTCCACGCGCGACCTCTCCGGCTACAAAGCGGAAAGGGAAAGAGCAAGCCATATCTTGACAGGGCCTTCCGCGCCGTTCCATGGAAAACGTGATCTCTTTATCGGGGCGCTGGAAAAGGCGCTTCAAGCCGCCTTCATCATCATCTATGCCCAGGGAATGTCCTTCCTCCGCAAGGCCTCGGAAGCCTATGGCTACAATCTTAACCTTGCTGATGTTGCCCGCATCTGGCGGGGCGGCTGCATCATCCGTGCGGCTCTGTTGGAGGATATTTGCGCGGGTTACCAAAAGAACCCTGATCTCCCGAATCTGCTTGTGGAACCCGGCTTGGGACGGCAAGTGGCGGCACGCCAGCGTGACCTGAGAGGAATGGTTTGTTCCGCCGCAAACCTTGGGATTCCAGTTCCGGGGATGATGGCGGCCCTGGCCTATTTCGACAGTTACAGGAGTGCCTGGATGCCGACAAACCTCATCCAGGCACAGAGGGACTACTTTGGGGCCCATACTTATGAGAGGGTGGATGAGAAAGGCGTCTTTCATACAAAGTGGGAGGAGGACTGAATCATGGAAAAGGCAACGAATGGAAATCCTGTGGCCATCGTAATATTCGGCGCCGGCGGCGACCTGACCTGGCGCAAGCTGGTCCCCGCCCTTTACAGTCTCTTCAGGGACCAGTGGCTGCCGAAGCGCTTCGTCATCATGGGGATGGATATGAAGAAGATGAGCGACGATGAATTCCGGCAGCATCTCCGCGGGGGTGTTGAGCAGTTCTCGCGCCAAGACAAACCCAATGACGAATTGTGGCAAACCTTTGCCTCGTCTCTTCATTACCGGGTAGCCGATTTTGCGAATCCCGAATGCTATGCAGCTCTGGCCCAGCACTTAAGCGACCTGAACCAGGAGTGGAACACCGAGGCCGTCAGGATCTATTACCTCGCCACCCCCCCCGAGATGATCGAGGTCATCCCCAGGCAGCTGGGCATGGCCGGTCTTGCCCGGGATTACAGAAACGCCCGCATAGTTGTGGAAAAGCCTTTCGGTCGTGATCTCGCATCTGCCCGGATTCTGAACAGGGTGCTGACGGCCTCGTTTGACGAGTCTCAGATTTTCCGAATCGATCATTACCTTGGTAAGGAGACAGTGCAGAACATCCTGGCCTTCCGCTTTGCCAATGCCCTCTTTGAACCGGTCTGGGATCGCCGGTACATCGACAACGTGCAGATAACGGTGGCGGAGCAGGTGGGGATCGAGCACAGAGGGGCGTATTACGATCAAACGGGCGCCCTCAGAGACATGATCCAAAACCATCTTATTCAGATCCTCTGCATGATCGCCATGGAACCGCCAGTTTCCTTCGATGCAGATGAAATCCGGAATAAACAGACAGATGTGCTCCGCGCGATACGCTCCATAAACCGGGACCACGTCCACGAGCATGCGGCCAGGGGGCAGTATGGATCCGGATGGATCGAGGGGCAGCATGCACCGGCATACCGTGATGAGCCGGGGGTGAAGCCTGATTCAACGACAGAGACCTTCGCGGCAGTCAGATTTTTTATCGACAACTGGAGATGGCAGGACGTGCCGTTTTATCTCCGCACGGGGAAGAGGCTCCCACACCGCATTTCGGAGGTGTCCATACTGTTCAGGCCTGCACCGCACCAGTCGTTTCCCGCTACGGCGATCCGGGACTTTTTATCCAACCGCCTGATGATACGCATTCAACCTGACGAAGGGATCATACTCCGCTTTCAGGCGAAGCGGCCAGGCCTGCAGATACACCTGAGCCCCGTGGACATGCATTTCTTCTACTGTGAAGCCTTCAAGGCTAAACCACCTGAGGCTTATGAAACACTGCTTGTTGATGTCATGCTAGGTGACGGGACGCTGTTCAAGCGGGCCGATCAGATCGAGGCAGCCTGGGCGCTCATGACTCCGATCCTCGAAGCATGGGAACTTTCGGCGCCGCCAGATTTTCCCAATTATCCAGCGGGAACGGGAGTCATCGAACCGGCGGCGATTTTAATCGCCCGGGACAGTCGTAACTGGCTGACACCCTCGATCTACGAAACTGAGGAAAGAGGAGTTACTGTACACTGCAAGCCGGCATAACGCGCCGGCCATGAAAGGGGATAACATGAAAACCTGTTCAATAGGTACTGGGAGGCTTAAGACGAAACAAACTCTCATAATGTCCGCGGTAGCGTTCTTGATCGTTGTGTTCTTTTCCCGCATGCCTGCACAGGCAGCAAAGGCCTCACCGGGCGAGGAGGCATTCGTGAAGAACTGCGCCGTCTGCCACGCTAACGGTGGGAATGTCATTAATCCCGCCAAGCCCATTAATAGAAAAGCCCTGGAGGCAAAGGGCATGAGGAAGCCCGCGGATATCGTTCGCCAGATGAGGAACCCCGGACCGGGAATGACGCGGTTTGATGAAAAGACCATCCCTGACAAAGAGGCGAGGGCGATTGCCGAGTATATACTGAAGACGTTCAAGTAACGACGGGATACTTTTGGGAGGAGGACAAATGGAAGAGGCCAACACACCCGTAAGAAACCGAATAGAGAGCACACGCCGTGGATTTTTGCAATGGGGTACAGGTATCCTGACTTTCCTCTGCAGTTTGGCAGTGGGCATACCGCTCATCGGTTCTTTCGTCGGGCCGGCATTCCGAACCATGAAGACAAAGTGGATCAAGGTTGCAGAGGTCGGGACATTGCCCGTGGGTCTGCCGATCAGCTTAATGGTTGCCGATGTACAGGTGGATGCCTACGTGCAGGAGTCAGTGGTCCGTCACTTATGGGCGGTCAAGAACAGTGACACAGAGATAACCGTGTTCTCCCCCATTTGCCCCCATCTCGGCTGTCACTATAACTGGAATCCCGCAAGCGGCCATTTTGAATGTCCCTGCCACGGCAGCGTGTATGCCCCCGACGGCACTGTCCTGGGCGGGCCCGCTCCTCGCCGTCTCGACACATTGCCGACGAAGATTGAAAACGGCGAGCTTTACGTGGAGTGGAAACAGTTCCGGAGCGGCACGTCGGAAAAGATTCCCGTATAGGAGACCCCCTATGTTTTCCCGCATCCTAAAATGGATCGATGAGCGCTGGCCCCTTACCCCATTTATCCGCCTGGCTTTGGAAGAAGATATGTCGGGAGGGGCCGGCTACGCCTATGTATTTGGCAGCGCTGCCCTGATCATCTTCCTTCTGCAGGTTGTGACAGGCATCTGGCAGCTCTTCTATTATGTGCCGACCCTCGGTGAAGGATATAACAGCCTAAATTACCTGCGGACGGAAATACCCTTTGGCTGGCTGATTCACGGACTTCATTACTGGGGCGCCAATGCCATGGTCATCCTCGTGATGCTCCACATGTCTCAGGTCTTCATCTGGGGGGCGTACAAGCGGCCCCATGAACTGCAGTGGATAACCGGCGTTATTTTATTCCTTCTGACCATGGCCATGAGCCTGACCGGCGGGGCGCTCCCGTGGGGCAAGCGCAGCTATTGGCTCGTGGAAGTGGCATCGAGCAGCGCGGGCACTGTGCCTGTCATCGGTGACATGATCAAGCGTATGATGCTTGGGGGCGGCGTTATCGGTCAGTTGACCCTTTCCCGGTTCTTCATTCTTCATGTCGCCATCCTGTCGGGGGGTCTCATGACCCTGGCAGCCATACACCTCGTCGCTCTCCGAAAGGTCGGGAACGCCGGCCCCTGGGATGAAAAGGAACGTGAGAAAAAGGGCCCATTCTGGCCCGATCAGGTCTTCAAGGATGGTCTTGCGGCGAGCCTCATCATCCTCCTGCTGATTGCGCTATCCGTCTACACCCCGCCGCCTTTCGCAGGCATGGCAGACCCTTTGGATGCCTCCTACATACCCAAGCCGGAGTGGAACTTCCTTTTCTTATATGAGGTGCTGAAGTTTTTCCCGGGGCCTCTGGAGGTTATCGCCACTATCGGTGTTCCTGTCGTTGGCACCTTGATCCTTCTCCTTTTACCGTTCTTTGACCGCGATCCGGAGCGTCGCCCCGGCAGGCGGCCTATAGCAATGACAGGCTGGGTCATCGTAGTGGTGGGTTTCGTAGCCCTCACGCTGGCAGGGGCCTACAGCAAGACCGAGGGGCTCGAGGCCGGGGGTACAAGTGCATCTGCACCGGGTCCTGCGGCGCCTGCGGTTCTCTCCGCTGACGCAAAGGCGGGGATGGACCTCTTTAAGTCTAATGGATGTGCAGCCTGCCACCGTGTTGATGGCACCGGCGGGAGCATCGGACCTGATCTTTCCGGGGAAGGGATCAAAGGGCGCTCATCCCAGTGGCTGGGAGACCAGCTCCGCAACCCGAAGAGCCATAATCCCGCGAGCATCATGCCTTCCTTTGCGACCCTAGGTGACAAAGCCATCAACCAGCAGGTGGAATATCTGCAGAGCCTTAAGGAAAAGGTAGCGGCAACGGCCTCCGCTCCTGCAGGGGCTGTAGCTGTGGCAACTTCCATAGGTCTCCAAGGGGGGCCTGGTATGGCTGTCACCATCATCGGCAGCGCCGAGCATGGCGCCATCATCTTCGCGGGGACCTGTTCGTCCTGCCATGGTCCTCAGGGGACGGGGGGCGTCGCGAATCCGGGTTCAAAGGACGAAACGATTCCGCCGCTCAACCCGATCGACCGTGACGAATTCAGCCCGGAGCCGAAGGTCTTTGCTGAAAAAATCGATCTCTACATCCAGCACGGCTCGCGACCGGAAGGCCCGAATCCCCAAGTCAGTATGCTGCCCTTCGGGGACACCAATGCCCTCACGCAACAGCAGATTGCCGACCTGGAAGCCTATATCCTAAGCCTCAATGGCGTGGATCGGGCTAAGATCAACCACCCCGGGCTTTCGCCGGGCATGTTCTTTATCATCACCCTCTTTGCATTCCTCTTAGTAGGGATCAACCTCCTGGGCTGGTGGTGGTTCTGGGGCGTGGGTAAACGGCAGAAAAAAGAGGTGGATAAATGAAAAAAATTTTATGGTTCATATGTATCTGGAGTATCCTTTCTGCAAACAGCATTTATGGGCATGAAACCCTTGGTACCAGCGATGCCGGAACAGGAGAAATGGGAATCGAGGAAAAGACAGGGCAACGAATCCCCGCTAATCTCGTTTTCTACGACGAAGAAGGAAACAGAATAAAACTGGAAGCGCTCCTCGGGAAACCCGTCATCTTGACCCTCGTCTACTATACCTGTGAGCACGTCTGCCCTCTCATGCTGGGTGGCCTATCCCAGGCCCTTCCCCGGCTGGCCGCTGCACCAGGCAAAGACTACAGGGTCATCACGGTGAGCTTCGACGTGGAAGATAAGCCGCAGACTGCGCTGTCTCTCAAGAAGAATTATATGAAGGCAATCGGCCCTTTCGACAGGGCGCCGGATAAGACCTTTCCGGAAAACGCCTGGAAATTCCTTACGGGCCCGAAGGAGAGCATCCATGATCTGACCGAGGCCGTAGGTTTCAAGTACAGGAAGGACATCCACGGGTTCAGTCACCCGGTGGTGCTGATCTTCCTGGCGCCCGACGGCAAGATATCGGGGTATTTCTATGTGACCAAATTCCAGTACGGTCAGTCCTACCCGATCACCTTCTCTTCCTATGACCTGAACGTGGGCCTTGCCGGGGCAGCTCAGGGAAAGGCCGTGACCGGGATCAAGAAGGCCCTGCTTTACTGCTTCTCCCACGAACCGCCGGGGCAGAGTAAATTTTTCAATTTCATGGCAGTGGTCGGCCTCATCACCCTCGCTGCCATGGTATCCTTTTTCATTTATCTCCAGGTTACGTCCAGAAGATATCGCAGGGGCAAAGAATATGACGCTGAGAAATGAAACCGCCGTTACGGCGGGCTTTTACGAAAGAACAGGAAAATACCGGTGGCTTATCGCGGAATGGATGATGTCCACCGACCACAAGCGGATCGGTGTCATGTACCTGATGGCTCTCCTCTCCTTCTTCTCCGTCGGCGTCGTACTGGGCTTCATGATCAGGCTGAGCTTGCTTTCGCCGGGGTGGCTCATGGGCCAGCAGACCTACAACGAATTCTTCACCCTCCACGGCGTCATCCAGATATTCCTCTTCATCATCCCGGGGATCCCCGTCGCCTTCGGGAATATTTTCCTTCCTATTCTGATCGGGGCGCAGGACGTAGCCTTTCCGAGGATCAACCGCCTGTCCTGGTGGCTCTATGTGACCGGCGCTATTCTTATTCTCCTGTCCGTCTTCATAAAGGGCAGGCCACCTGACACGGGGTGGACCTTTTATGCTCCTTACAGCATCCAGACCCCTGCAAATATCTCGATAGCCGTCATGGGGGTCTTTGTTCTGGGGTTCTCGTCAATTCTTACGGGTCTCAACTTCGTCACCACCATTCACCGCATGCGGGCGCCGGGGATGGGCTGGTTCCGCATGCCCGCATTTCCGTGGACGCTGTATGCTACGGGCTGGGTGCAGATGCTTGCCACGCCGGTTCTTGCCATCACCCTGCTTTTCATTTTTCTGGGCCGGTTCTTCGGTGTCGGATTTTTTGACCCCACAAAGGGTGGTGACCCGATCCTGTATGAACACCTCTTCTGGATGTACTCGCATCCCGCGGTCTACATCATGGTCCTTCCGGCCATGGGCATTATCAGCGAAATTATCCCCGTCTTTTCAAGAAGGGCGCTCTTCGGGTATGCCGCCGTTTGCATGTCAGCCCTAGGGATCGCCGTAGTAGGTTACGCCGTGTGGGGCCACCACATGTTCACCAGCGGGATGAGCGATACCGCCCGTGTCATCTTCTCCTTCGTTTCCTTCCTGGTTGCTGTACCAAGCGGGGTCAAGATATTCAACTGGGTGTCTACCCTTTACAAAGGTTCCATCGAGGTCGACGCACCGCTCCTTTTTGCCCTATCCTTCATTTTTCTCTTTTCCATCGGCGGCCTCACAGGCCTCATCATCGGGTCACTGGCGCCAAACCTCCACCTCCACGGCACCTATTTCATCGTCGGGCATTTTCATTATGTCATGTTCGGGGGGGCCGGTTTTTCGATTATAGCAGGGCTCCATTACTGGTTCCCTAAAATCACCGGACGGATGTACAGCGAGAGATTCGCGAAGATCGGCTGGCTGAATCTATTTGTCGGCTTCAATATCCTCTATTTCAGTATGTTTATCCTCGGGTTCCAGGGAATGCCGAGAAGGTACTTCGATTACCCGCCCGAATATCACACGAACCACGTGATCTCCACCATGGGGTCGTGGCTTCTCGCTATCGGTCTCATCATCATCTTTGCGAATTTGATCCGGTCGATTTTCAAAGGCGAGAAGGCCCCGGCAAACCCATGGGGAGGAAAGACGCTGGAGTGGACCATCCCGTCGCCTCCGGCAAACGAGAATTTCCGGGAGATACCTGTCATAACGCGGGGTCCCTATCCGTACGAAGAAGAGGCGAGGTGACAGAGTGAACATGGACACAGGGCATATCGACAAGATGGGGAAAAAGATGGGTATGTGGTTCTTCCTCTTCACAGAGATACTCTTCTTTGGCGGCATGTTCCTCCTCTATTCTATATACCGGTTTAAGTATTCTCAGGATTTTCATTCGGGCGCTGCCGAAGAGAACATCATCCTGGGGACGATCAATACAGTCATTCTCCTCACGAGCAGTCTCACGATTGCTCTTTCGATTGCGGCCGTAAAAAAGGGAAAAAATGTTCCGTCGTCCCTGCTCCAGCTTGCGACGATCTTTATGGGCGTTGCATTCCTCGTCATCAAATATTTTGAGTGGACCGCCAAGATCAACCTGGGAATATACCCAGATTCCCCGGTGCTCTTGAAACTTGCCAAAGGGGAGATTATTTTTTTCGGGCTCTACTACGTCATGACCGGCCTCCACGGGCTCCACGTACTCATCGGGGTCGTCGTCATCTCCTTCATGCTCTACTTCACGCGGAGAGAAACGATCAACCGGGAGAACTATGCTCGGCTGGAGAACACTGGCCTATACTGGCACTTTGTCGATATCGTGTGGATCTACCTCTATCCACTTTTTTACCTGATTACTTAAGGAACAGTCATGAAAGAGAAATATGCAGAGAATCACGCGGTCGCGACCGGGACCTACACTGCCGTCTGGCTGGCCCTACTCCTTCTCCTGGCCGGCACTATCGCCTTGGCAAAGCTCCGGCTGCTCGCCCAGTTCAGCGTTCTGGGATCGCTGCTGATTGCTTCCGCTAAGGCCGGTCTCGTCCTTGCCTTCTTTATGCACCTTAAGTATGAGGGAAGATTTTTGAAAGTGATGCTTACCGTCGCCATTGCGGCCTTGACAGTGCTTATCGGGCTTACCTTTGTTGATGTGTGGCTGCGCTGAGGGTGATTATGATTCTGGGGCCTTCAAATACAGCGGGAAAAGTTGAAGACGCGTTCCTCTTCATCGTCGTCTGCTGTGTTGTTCTGCTTGCTATCGTCACGGTATGTATGGTGGTCTTCCTCATCAAGTATAACAAGGAAAGGCACCCCCGGCCGGAGCATGTGAAAGAGAGTATGCTCCTGGAGGTCACATGGACGGTGATTCCCACTATCCTTGTCATTTTGATGTTTTACTTTGGCTGGGTGGACTTCGAGTATATCCGCAACCCGCCGAAGGACTCTATGACCGTCAATGTCATGGCACGCCAGTGGTCCTGGCTCTTTGACTATGATAACGGCCGGCAGAGCGACATGTTGCGTGTTCCCCTGGGGAGGCCGGTGAGGCTCATCATGACGTCCGCCGACGTCCTCCACTGTCTCTTCATCCCTGCATACCGCGTCAAGGAGGACTGCGTCCCCGGGATGAAGACGCACCTTTGGTTCACCGCGAACGAGGTCGGAACGTACGACATCTTCTGTACCGAGTACTGCGGCGTAGGCCATTCGCATATGCGCTCGAAGGTTGTTGTTATGACGCCGGATGATTTTGCGAAGTGGGTGAATGCGGCGCCGGGGAAAACAGTCGCCGATCTGGGGCCGATGATCCTACAGGCAAAAGGGTGTCTAGGATGCCATACTCTGGACGGTACCTCGAAGGTTGGTCCTACTTTTAAGGACCTCGTAGGTAGTAAGGAGACGGTGATCGCAGCGGGGCAGGAAAAGGATATTACCGTGGACGAGAGCTTCATCCGTGAGCATATCTCGAATCCTCGAACAGCCCTCGTCAAAGGCTATCCACCGGTGATGCCCCAGGTTCCAATGTCGGACGAAGAGCTAAAGACCATCATTTCTTATATGGAGACGCTCAAATGATTATTGGCAGACTGCTGAGAAGTTCCGATTCTCCCAAATCCGCCTTCCGTCCCCCTTTGCAAACCAGTTCCTATCTCTGCCTCTGCAAGGTGAAAATATCCTTCTTTGCCGCTCTTTCCGCAGCTACAGGCCTTCTCCTCGGAGCGCATGAGCCCTGGCCGGTATTGCCGGCCCTCATCACAGGCGTATTTTTCATGTCCTGCGGTGCATGCGCGCTCAATCACTGGCAGGAGCGTGCTACCGACGCGCTTATGCAAAGAACGGCAAAGAGGCCCATACCATCGGGGAGAGTCAAACCTGGCCATGCCCTCTTCTTCGCTTTCGCCCTGATATGTTCAGGTGCCATCGTTCTCCTTCTCACCGGCGCCTTAGCAGCGTCCCTTCTGGGGCTTTTCGCCGTCTGCTGGTACAACGGTTTTTACACATGGTTCAAGAGCCGCAATGCCTTCGTCGCGATACCCGGTGCCCTCGTCGGTGCCATACCGCCTACCATAGGTTGGATAGCGGGAGGTGGGAATCTTCTGGACCCGCGGTTAGCGGTCCTCTCCTTTTTCTTCTTCATGTGGCAGGTCCCTCACTTTTTCATCCATCTCCTTGCCTTCGGAAAGGAGTATGAAAAAGCCGGTCTTCCGTCTCTCACGGAGGTTTTCACCGGGGCTCAACTTGATCGGCTGACTTTTCAATGGATCATTGCTACAGCCGTCAGCCTGCAGCTTGTCATTTTCTTCGGGCTCATCCGGTCGCCCTTTGTCCATACCTCCCTTCTTGCAGTTTCCCTGTGGCTTGCCATGAGCGGGATAAACTTCGTAAGAGCGCGCAAGCCGGGTTACACGGGCGTTTTCAAGAGAACGAATTACTTCATGCTCACGGTCATGCTTTTCATATTTTTTGATAAATTGCCCGGTTTCCTTCTCTAGCAAACTGTGTCATAATTAAAATAATTGCCAGGAAGGGATAATGACACAGCCTCGAAAAGGAAGGAGGAGTGCAGGAATGGGAACCAATACCGCAAGACTGAAAGAGCAGGCGGCGCGCCGGGCCGTCGAATTTGTGCAATCGGGCATGATCGTGGGCTTAGGCCATGGCAGCACGGCTTTTTTTGCCGTAAAACGAATTGCAGAGTTGATTCGTGCAGGAAAGTTGCAAGACATACGCGGTATACCCTGTTCTCGGAAGGTGTCCGACGATGCACGAAGATTGGGGATTCCCCTTACCACTCTGAACAGGCACTCCGTAATCGATCTTACCATTGACGGAGCCGATGAAGTGGACGGACATCTTAACCTCATAAAAGGTGGAGGTGGCGCCCTGTTGAGAGAAAAGATCGTCGCCCAGGCAAGCCTATGTGAGATCATCATCGTGGATGAATCGAAGATATCACCCGTCCTCGGCACGCGGTGCGCCGTACCCATTGAAGTGGCCCTCTTTGGATGGCAGTCCCATATTTTTTTCCTGGAAAAACTTGGGGCTGAAGTGAAGCCAAGAATAAATAGAGATAAAAAACTTTTTAAGACTGACCAGGGTAATATCATTCTCGACGCCGATTTTGGTCCCATAAGTGATCCTGCCAAACTGGCTGCCGATTTAAAGGCGCATGCTGGGGTCGTAGAACACGGGCTCTTTATACGTATTGCCACGGATGTAATTGTTGCCGGTAAAGGCGGCCTGCGCCAGCTCGAGCGTGACTGATTGGACAAAGCAGGGAAGGAGAGTTTATAATACGATGAATGACAATAAGTGGATCGATATCTCTCTTACCTTGAAATCCAATATGGTGCACTGGCCGGGCGATCCTCCTTTTTCCATTGAGCCTGTGCGTGAGATGGACAAAGGCGACAGCGTCAACCTCTCGAAGATATTGATGGGCGCTCATTCCGGAACCCATGTCGACGCCCCGGTGCATTTTATCAAAGGTGCAAAGGGTGTTGACCAGATATTGATCGATTCACTCATAGGCCCTGCGAGGATCATCGAAATTGCGGACGCGGACGCCATCAAAGAAGAGGAACTCGCCAGACACGAAATTAAGAAAGATGAGAGGGTCCTTTTGAGAACACGAAACTCGATAAACAAAATACTATATAAAGATACCTTTACCGAGGACTTTGTCTACATGGAGAAAGGTGCGGCGGAATTCCTTGTCGCCTGCGGCATCAAGACTCTTGGCGTAGATTATCTTTCCGTCGGTGGATACAAAAAAAATGGTCCCGACGTTCATAGAATGTTACTAAACGCAGGGATTCTCATCATTGAAGGGCTTGATCTCACCAAAGCTTTGCCCGGCTTTTATGACATGATATGTCTTCCCATAAAGATTCTGGATTCTGACGGCGCTCCGGCGCGTGTGATCGTGAAAACAGCTAAGACATTTGGCAAAGACAAGTGAGGGTTTCCCTGATTGTAGAGATGCTCTATCTTTGACAAGGTTATGAAAAGTCAAGAATCCCCTAGGCGCTGTCATTCCGAACAAACGTTAGGCGTCTTTAAGAGCTATGTAGTTCAGATCTTCAGATCTGCTATTCCGCAGGACTAAAGTCCTGCACTACGTCATCTCCCTCGGTGGGAGGAAACATAGAGGTTGATAAGGCGATTCATACCCCTTCCCCTTTCTCAAACATGATCCTATTGATGATCGGTTATGATCATTTAGGAGTTTGTATCCCCAGGCTTAAGGCATATATGAAAGGAGGTGAAAAAGGATGATGACCCTGAAAAGGAACGAACTGAGCAAACGAGCCAAGCGCGAAGAAGAGAAGTTCTGGTCGTACATGAGGTCTGCGGAATCTGGTAAGTTATGCTACAGCTGAAAGAAGTGAAAAGGCAAATAGTTGCCGGTCCGGCAACAAAGACATTTGATTTTTTTATCCAGTGGCATCTCACCGAGCGTTGCAATCTCCGATGCCGGCATTGCTATCAGCAGCGGAGAAAACCTCGAGAAATGTCCATTGATGAATTGAAGCAGCATATCGACGGGGCCACGGAGATGTTGGAGGCCTGGGAGAAGGAGTACGACATATCTCTGTCCCCGTCGATTAATTTTACCGGCGGGGAGCCTTTTCTCTATAAAGGGCTGTGGGAAGTAATCACCCATGCCAGAAAGAGAGGCCACAAAGTAGCTATTTTGACTAATGGATGCCTTATCACCGAAGAGGACGGCCGAAAGGCATCAGCCCTCGGTATAGCGGATATCCAAGTCAGTCTTGAAGGCCCTCCTGAAGTACACGATAGCATCAGAGGTCCGGCAAGCTTTGCCGCCGCAATTAAAGGTGCCCGACTTCTTATTGAATCGGGAAATTGCGTCAGCGCCAATATGACCCTCTCCCGCCTCAACATCGACAGCATCGAAGAAACAGCGAAGATAGCAGAAACAGCGGGATTTTCCGGGATCGGTTTCTCACGCCTGGTTCCCTGCGGAAGCGGCGGGAAATTACTTGACAGCTTCCTTACCCCTCAGGAGATCAAGACGGCATACGAAAGGGCACTCGCATTAAACAGCCCTTCGTTTGAAGTTGCCTCCGGGGATCCCTTGGCCGGAGTCCTTTCGGGATTCAAGCCGTTACCGGAAAGCGAACTGGCCCTTTCGGGCTGCAGCGCCGGCTTTTCAGGAGTGACCATTACCAGTGAAGGGTCTGTCATGCCCTGCCGCCGCATCGGGCTCAAGATAGGCAACCTGCGCAAAACCTCTCTGCGCGAGATCTGGTCCACTTCCAAAGTCCTCTGGCGTCTCAGGCAAAGAGAGAGTTATGAGGGGGAATGCGGGAAATGTTCTCTGTGGCCATCCTGCCGTGGCTGCCGGGCTGTGGCATACGCTTATTCAAAATCGAGAGGCGCACCTGATCTCTTCGCAGATGATCCTCAATGCTGGATGACTCATCCTGAAAAACCCGCCACGCACAATTGATGCTCTCCTATTATCTTTAATTTCCAGATAGAATGTTTATTTATGAATTTCTATAGCCTCGTTGCACCATTTAGTTCATCCGCATGATTTCTGACGGGAGACGCATGAAGGCCATAACTGATAGGGATCTTCGGGGTAGCACGCTGCTAATCCTTGCGGAGCCTGCCTTGGCCGCATCGTCGCTCTGAAAGCGGCGTGAATTCTTTATGGGCAGAAATGTGGCGCGCCTTTCCTCTACAGAAGGTCATTCCGGGAGAGGCCGTTGCCGAAAACAAGCAATGACGCACCTTCGGAGAGCAACCGCTACAGGGATTAACATACTTGTTCATAAGATTGTTGATGACCATGTTGATGAATCATAAAAACCGTCAATTATTGATGATTTTAAGCTCTTTGCATGATTATTAGGCAAAGGAATTCATGAATAATTTAAATAATATAAGAAACCCAGCCTTGATATTGATATTTCAGGGAAGATTATCTGAAACATATCAACCCAATGCGAAAGGCATACCATTTCCGGCTTCCCGACCCACATAAATTTTCCGGAATAGGAAGAATTTCTTAAGTATAAAGCGACATTATTCTTGCAAGGTACACTCGGATCAAGCAGGGACATAGACAGCTCCCTGAAATCACTCTTAATTTCGGGGAGAAGATCAATTGAAAAAATAAGTCTCAGATAGCATCCCTTATTGCGCTTCTTCGCAGGTAGATTTTTCCTCTCATCTCACAACCATTTTGTTCTTGTTGATACTGAGAATGCATATGAATTATTATGTCCTTAATAGAAGCCGGATGTATAATAGATCGGCATATCTGAAAACGGGTCGTGACGTTCATATCCCCTGAACTTAATATGCCGTATAAGTTATGGGGCGGGCCATCATACCAAACGATTAGCAAGGGATAGGCTATGGCGACTGAAAAACATTTAACTGATCGGAAGGAGGTATTTAAACATGCTGAGCAAGAAAGAGAAACCTGACAGAAATTATTTCGTTATCAATACCGATGAACCTTATGCAGAACAAATATATGAGGTCCTGAAAAAGGGGCAAACGTCTGAAGGGAAATGGCCGGAAGGGGACATTTCATTTGAGGAGTGGAAGAAGAAGACATTTAAATCATGACCAAGTCTGTCAAAGTCGGCCAGGAGATGAAATACAATAGATTCACGAAGAACGTAATGGCGAGATCACGAAAGGTGAATTAATTATTACTTCTTATTACAGACATCTTGGGGTTAATCATCTTGTGTCGTGCAGATAGCTGTCTAAGGCATCCAGCGCTTTCAATGCCGCACAAGAAGCGCTTAGCGAGTCTAAATGGCAGAGCTTAAAATGCCGGGAAATAAACGGGGACGGGCTATTTTCTAATTATTTAGCCTGTCCCCGTTCTTACTCTTATACGAAAGCTGAGCCAAACCTTGCAACCGGGCTGAAACTGGGACGCAGCAACAATCTTATTTTTTTGTCTCTTCCTGATTAAGCTTCCTGAGAGTGGCGAGAATTTCTTCATAATTTGGTGAACCGTCTTTCGCATACCGGATAACAGCTTTCTTGTCTATGATTACCGTGCGCCTGTTAAAGAGGAATTTGTCAGTGCCGATCACGCCGTATTGATCACCCAAATATCCGGAAATGTTCGAAAGCAAAGGAAAGGTCAGTTTATATTTCTGTGCCCAGTACTTGAGGGTTATCACGTCATCCCGGCTTACGCCCACGACCTGGGCGTTCAGAGAGGCATAGACAGAAAGAATCTTCTGGTGCCCCTGCATCTCGCCCGTTCAGACGGGTGTAAACGCTGCCGGGAAAAAGGTCATAATCAGGTAGGACTTTCCATAATACTCGTCACCGTAGTTAATCAACCTGTCATGAGTGGAGGCGAGGTTGAAATTCCAGGTTTCTTTTCCTATCAGCTTCTGGGCCTCTATGCCTGCCGCGATAGAGTAGGCAGATATGAGAAGGACAGACATGCCGACAAAGAAACAAATCCATAGGTATCGTCTCTTATCCATAGTATACTCCTTATCTTGCAATTATATTTTCTGTTTGTACTCCATTTAGGGATTACAGCAACCAAGGTGTGCGCGAAAATACATCCGTTATAATTGGCATGGTGAAGATGCAAGGACGGACCACTCCACGTAGCTTCAAGCTTACTGAATGATCTTGGGCTGCCCCTTGATCGGGAAGTCTTCCTTGGCAAGTCTCTCCACGATCTTATCAATACTCGTTTTTGTGTCGTCGAATATCACAGTGACTTCGTGAGTGAATGGATTCGCATCGTACTTAAGAACACCCGGGATTTCCTTCAGGGCATCACCTACCCTGCTCGCTGTGACCTGTCACTCGCATCCGGGGACCACCATTGTGATTATTCTTTCGGCTGCAAAAAGGGGCTGCGAAGCGACGAGCAGGAACATAACACCCAAAATACAGACAGCAACGAAACGTTTACTATGTTTCATGAACATTTTCCTCCATTTCTTTTCTCAAAACCTGTACAGGAAATACATATCACCTCAATATTTGGATTTTCATCTATATGTATCTAAGTCTTTTTGAAAGCAGTAAAGTACCAGGCATTTGTAAACTCTTAGCAATCTCTTGCGAGAAACCGCCAAGCTTCTTATCCTACCTAATCACAAAATGTTGTCAATATCAATAAACAAGCCAGACGAGGAAATAGAGGGTATTGTTGTCAGAAGCGTCTCTTCCAAACCCGTCATAGTTTGACCGGTCACCATTAAATTTGTCATAGACAGTATATTGGATGGACAATTTTACATAGTCGATGGGAAGATAGTCTACTTCAAATTGAAAACCGCGGCTGTCGGGACTGCCGCTGTTACTGCCGCTTACTTGAGAAGGTGCATAAAGTGCCGGGTCGTAGCTTCCTGTAGTTTGAAAATAACGTACCGTTCCACCCACAGTGCCTATATCTGCCCTGTAGTAATAATTGACGTTTGCCCTGAAGGTATCGAGATAATCGGACGAATTCGCCGTACTGCCCATGGCGAAACTTGCATCCCAGTCCTGTCTTTCGTGAATCCAGGTTGTTTGGGCAGTGAATATGTGCTTCTGTCCGATCAACTGATACTGGGCGTCAAGGGCGGTATCTGTGAATCTATCCGTTGGTCCGCCCGTATTGCCTGCAGGGAAAATATCGGCCACAAGGCCATAAGTGCCGAGAGAGAGGGAGTGCTTGCCCCAATTATGTTGCAGGGCCAGTCGCCAGTAAGGGACGACCCCGTCGGCAACGGTATCGATCGTCGTTCCGGCTCCGAGGGGCCGTGTGATACCTCTGCGGTTTGTGCGATATGCCGATACCTCGCCATAGAGGAGTTGATTCCAAAAGCCGTAAACGCCTATGCCTCCGACCTGCTGGCCGAGGCCGCCGTCGATCACTGTACGCGCAGCGGGTGTATTGGCAACGGCGGAAGAAGCATAAGGATAGCCCCATGCGGGGGTTGTATTCCAGACATCCTGAGACGTTGGGTTATTATTCACCGTCACTCCATAGATAAGAGGCGTTCCGCCGACTGTGACACTGTCGGCAAAACGGATATCTGTGTTGTCAAGATTGAGATTATTACTGAGGCCGTTATATGTAAGCTGTACAAACGCCCCCATCTTTCCGTAAATCTTTCCTGCATAGAATAAGCTGGCTTGCTGGGGCAGGTTCGTTTTATCGTTATCTCCATTATTAAATGGAGCGACACCCGTATTCAATCCCTGGGCGTCTGTATGGGACAATTGCGCCATGACAGATATTGGAGGCGGGTACTGATAGGGCTTATCGCTGGTGCTAAGAACATATCCGCCCAGTTTGAAAGACCGTCCAAAGGGAGTCAATTCGGGGAAAAGCGTGTGGCAAGTACTGCAGGACATTCCGGTTTGGCGTTTGAAACTTGGAACGGTGTAGGCATTCTCGATGATCAAGAAAGATAACCCAAAGATAAGCAAGAAGAAGACAGTCGCTTTTTTCATTACGTAGAACCTCCTTCCTCCATGGATATCGCGCTCTTTATTCAACTATTCCAGGTTGTTCAATGTTTCAGGAATGACTTCAGAAAGCGCCGGGAAGATATGCATATTGTCCGTTATTGTTTTTGCGTTTCCTCCGCGGGCCACGGCATTCACGACCTCCTGGATGAGAATGGCCGCTTCAGGTCCGATGATGTGAAAACCCAGAATCTTCTCTGTCTTTTTTTCCACGATGGCTTTGGCGAAGCTTTCGCTTTCCATCATTGCATCTCCCATCACCACATCTGAATAGTTTGCACGGCCTACAAGAATATCATGGTTCTTTCTTGCTTGCTCTTCCGTGAGGCCTAGGGAGGCGATCTGTGGGCGCGTAAATACGGCATGGGGAACGAGACTAAAGTCGAACGGTATTCTTTTGCGGCTTGTGGCGTTGCGCCAGGCCAGGCGCTGCATCATGTCGCCTGCATGCGTGAACATCTGGCGTCCAATAGCATCGCCTATGGCCCAGATATTTTTCCTGCTTGTCAGCAGCGTATCGTCCACCTTGATATAGTTGGCCTCATTTGTCTCTACCCCTGTCTTATGGACGTCCAGCAGGTCCGCGTTTGATACACGCCCTGCAGCGACGAGCACCTTGGCGCCGCTGATTGCCTTGTCATAGCCGGTTTCAAGATTTTTAAGGATCACAGTGTAGAGGCCTTTCTTCTCCCACACTTCCACAGTTTCCCAATTAGTCAGAATCTCCATGCGCTTTGAGAGTTCGTTTTTAAGATGGTCCGCTATCTCCGGTTCTTCATTGGCAAGGAGCCTGCTTTGCCTCTGGACCACAGTTACCTTGGTTCCCATAGCCGCAAAGAAGTGGGCGTATTCGACTCCAATATAGCCGCCACCGATGATTATGATGCTTTCCGGCCGTTCCCGGAGAGCGAGCAGATTTTCATTGGTCAGATATGTTATCCTATTCAGGCCTTTGATGGGCGGTATGAGGGCGCGGGCTCCGGAGGCAATGAAAATCTTTCGGCCTTTCATAGTTTCTTTCCCGACTTTCAGTGTGTAGGCATCGACAAACCGTGCTTCCTCATTGTAGAAATCCAATCCCTTCGATTTTGCGATCTCATGTTCCATCCACGTCCGGCTCTCGCCTATGGTTGCCTTCATACGATCCATGATGGCACGAAAATGTATCCGCTTTACCTTCGCTTCAATTCCCAGCTTTTTTGCCTCTTCTATATCGGCGATCCTGTCCGCATGATAGATCAGTATCTTGGAGGGGACACAACCTACATTAACGCAGGTTCCACCAACATTCCCCTTGTCGATTAGAGCAACTTTCAGTTTACCGGCCTGCGCCTTGAATGCGATACTCAGTCCCGTGCCTGCGCCTATGACGATGACATCGTATTCTTTCATAGATTTCCCTCCGTGGTTGCTCACGTCAATGTTATCATTGTAAATGAATAATCTTTTTATTCCATCACCGGATGCCTTATTTTATGAATCGAAATGCCGCAGTTGCGGGTCAGGGAATAGATGAGTGGGTGGGGCAGACGGTTTTCATATGCAGGCCTCTAGTCACCGTAGTCGCCACTTCCGACTTTTCCACGAAATACCCAATGTTTGTAGGAAATGTAGGCGAGAATTATGGGAAGAACAATAATAATCACCGCGAGCATGAAGATAAGGGTCTTGGGCGACGAGACGGCTGCACTCTTGATAGTCACCATATTCGGGATGATGTAGGGATAAAAGCCCACGGAGAGGCCGATAAAGGCAAAGAGCACAAAGGCTCCATTCCAGAGAAAGGGGGCAAACTCCGGCCGCCTGCGCAGGCTCCGGAGGCACATGATAAAAGCAAGGAGGGCAAGAAAAGGAAAGACGGCGACATTAAGGAGACTGGGCATGGCCAGCCATTTCGCTGCTATGTAAGGATGCCGAGCGACAGTCCAGACGTAAATCACAACAGCGATGATAAATGTAAAGATGGCGGCTGTGGATGCATAATACCTGCCCTGCCGTTGGATTTCGCCTTCCGTTTTTAGGATAAGGTAGTTTGCCCCCAGCATGATGTAACCTGAAATAACGCCCAGGGTGAAGAGAGCGGAGTAGGGATGAAACCAACTCCATACGGTTCCAGTGAATGTGTGGCCCTCCATGGGGATTCCGTAAAAGATGCCTCCCAGTGTAAAGCCCTGAGAAACGGCGGTTACAAGGCTTCCGATCCCGAAGGAGAGGCTCCAGAGAGAAGGCTCTTTGGAGCTGTCGCGAAACTCAAAGGCCAAACCGCGGAAGATGAGGCCGAAGATCATAACTATAACGGGCACGTAAAAGGCGGGAAGGGCGATGCTATAAAAGAGGGGGAATGCGCCGAAGAGTATGCCGCCTAAAATAACAAGCCAGGTCTGGTTTTCTTGCCAGATGTTTTGGAGACTCGCCATCATGATACTTCGCTTTTTTTCGTCCGGGGTGGAAAGGGCGATGATACCCACGCCTAGGTCGAGGCCGTCAGCGACGGCGTAATACAGGACCAGAAAACCGATGATCAAAAACCAGATTTGCTCTATGTGGGCATTAAGCCACTCCATTTTTCACTCCTCTCCTGGATTCCTGTAACTGTCTGCATCTTCGCTCAGCGGGTCCGGACCGCGGGTGATTATGCGCCAGACAAAGACGAAAAATAAAACCGCAAGAAATGCATAGACGAACGCGAAGGCGGCAAGTGATCCTGCCACCGTACCGGCAGGTATACGGGACGCCGCGTCTTCCGTCCGGAGGAGTCCGTGGATCGCCCAGGGCTGCCGCCCCATTTCTCTGGTCACCCAGCCCGTCTCCAGGGCGAGGTAGCTCAGAGGAAGCGCCACCATCCAGGCACGGAGAAGCCATTTCTGGGCGGCAACGCGCCCGACATCAAGTCCTCCTCTCCGCCATACCCAGAGGGTCCAGAGCATGAGGAGGAAGAGTGCTGTGCCGATAGCCACCATTATGCGGAAGGAGTAAAAAGGGATGGCTATGGGCGGCTGGTCTTCTCGCGGGAATTCTCTGAGGCCCTTGACCTGGCCGGTCATGGTGTGCGTGGTCAGCAGGCTGAGAAGATTGGGTATTTCGATAGACCAGCTATTATCCTGCTTATCGGAGTCGGGCCAGGCGAGGACGATGAAAGGAGCACCGCGCCCCTGGGGGTTGGTGTGCCAGTGAGCCTCGAAGGCTGCAAGTTTCGCCGGATCATACTCGTACGCCCCCCGGCCTGCGCCGTCGCCAAGCCAGATCTGCAGAGGTGTTATGATGATTGCCGCGACAATGGCCCATTTGAAGGAAGCTAGGAAGAAGTCTGTGTGCCGGTTCTTATAGAGATACCAGGCGCTCAGTCCTCCTACAACGAAGATCGATATCTCGACAGCAGCGACCCACATGTGGGGGACGCTCCATACCATATCCGAGCTGAATATGGCCTCAAAATGGCTTGTGACGATGAATTTTCCTTTGTCGAAGTAGCCGCCCGCCGGCGTCTGCATCCAGGAGTTGGCGACCATGATCCAGAAGGCTG
>Ga0209777_10000834_pt1 | contig 47678 bp, 77 predicted proteins | sample FrelakmetHBP12HB_FD_187147 | JGI IMG/M metagenome (GOLD analysis project Ga0209777, IMG submission 187147) | Freshwater lake sediment microbial communities from the University of Notre Dame, USA, for methane emissions studies -HBP12 HB (SPAdes)... | ecosystem: Environmental > Aquatic >... | reverse complement strand
CGATCTTAGCCGTTCCGGCCGTTCTTGCGGCTGGTGGTGCAGGTGTAGTCCCGGCCGGTATCGCGGCTGGTGCCCTGTTCGGATTATCCCAAGCCCAGCAAACCAAGGAAACCGCAGAAAAAGCCAAAGTCGAACCCGGCATGGCTCCATACGCCACTGGTGGAATCGAGGCCCTTGGCGAGACGGCTGGAACAATAGCCCTCCAAAGACTCTTTGGCCCCCTGGCCCCCGTAGTTTCCAAAGGCGGGAAGATCGCCATCAAAGATATTATCAGGCCCGGATTCTCCCGGATGATGCGAGAGTTTTTCGGCGTGACGATCCCCGTTGAAGTCGGCACGGAAATGGGCCAGCAAGCAGGAGAGGCCGCCGTTGAGAAAGCGTCTGGAATCCGACCCGATGCAGATCTTTTAAAAGAAGCCCTGAGCGTAGTAGGCCCTACGGCCGTTCTTTCCGCCATGACTCTAGGAATGGCCCATCCTCTAAACCGGATCATGTCCAAGAGATTCGAATCTGCACTATCCGATCCGAATACACCAGAAGACGTTCGCGGACAGACCGTCGATACGATAGCCAAGGTTCTCGGTGAAGCAGATCCTAAACTTGGAGCAATGTGGAAAATCAGAGCGACCGAAGCCGTACTCAATAAAGAAGTGATCCCTCTGGATCAAGATGTTTCCGAATGGCTCCAACCCAAAATCGAAAAGCTTGCGCCCGAGGGGGAGGCAACCCCCGGTGAGGCTGCCCCGCCTGTGACTCCTCCTCCACAGGTAACCCCTACACCGGAAACGTCAACTCCTCCCGCGCAGGCACCTATACCAACCACGCCTAAAGCGACTACGCCTTCTGAAGCGGCCCCACAGACCGGGCCCGGCCCAGAAGTACCGGTAGGAGCAAAAGAGCCAACGGGAACGGAAGTCGCTCCAAAACCGCCGGCCCCAACCCCGCCAAAGGCCGCAAAGCCTCCCATGGTGATTCCTGGCAAGGAAGCGGCCCCGGCGGCTCCTGCTAATACGGAAGAATCATTTTCACCATACCAAGGTGGTCAAATTTCGATCAGCAAATTAAGCGAGAACGATCAACCGGACAAGGTTCTTTATGCTTTTGGCATTCAGGAAGGAAACCGCCAAGTAGGGCAAGTAAATATTGATTTTGATAAAGATACAAAAAATGCACACATAGCCTGGCTTGGTGGTAATGGTCTTGGAGTCAAGGGTTTAACAAAAGCTAAAGATTTAATTAAAGAAATTTTACCAGAAACCAAGAGCGTAACGGGGACTCTCATTCGATCACGAGGTCCGCTTGAGCCTAAAAATATAAATATCAAACTTCCACAATCCGCAGAGCTAGCCCCGACGAAGCCAGAAGCCCCAGGACAGGCGAACTCCCCCGTCCCCGTACAAGGAGAAGGGGAGAAACCCATTACCCCTGCCCCTGCCAAAGCCGCTGAGCCAGCGCCCCAAGGAAAAGCTCCGGTCGTGAGTGAATATGCCACCCGTGGGAATATCAAGGCTTTGATCGTGGATGGGGAGACAGTGCGCCGGGATTATGGGAAGGAAGGGGAGGAATTCACCGATTTCGGTACACACGCGGACTTCCCGTTTATCCCTCAGGGTCAGGTCTGGATCGACCAGAGCAAAACCCCAGAGGAATATCATTTCTTCCTAGACAATGCCCTTTATACTCAAAAGATGTTAGACGAAGGGAAATCACCTGAAGATGCCCGGAAGCTTGGGGATCGGAAAGAAGCAGATGAAAGGGCAAGCAGCGAAGGAATCAAACTTGCCGGGGAAGTTACTCCCGAAGAACAAAAATCGGTCGAACTCCAAGATCTCGGTCGCACGGAAGATGGAAAGCGTATCGCTTTGGTCGATGGTGATAAAGTCCGTTCTCTTTTTAAAACCGATTTTACCGAAGGCGGGCATGATTTAGTCTATCCGTTTATCCCCAAAGATACCATCTGGATTGACAATGCAAACAAGGCCTCAGAAAGGCCTCAATTGACTTATCACGAAGCTCTTGAACGCCAAGAGATGGCCAAAGGGATGGGATATGATCCGGCCCATGCCCGAGCCAGCGAACGAGAACACGAATTCCGGATGAATCCACAAGGATTCAAGCCTGAAGCTGGAACACAGATCACCGCCCCAGCGGTCGCTTCCCAAGCCGTGGCCCCGCAGAAAGAGCCTCTCGTGCAAGGGAAAGAGGGGGAAAAATTAACCCAGCCTGGAGCGGTAGCCGCTGCCGCACCGGCCCCTGGTCCAGTCAGGCCAGAGATTCAATTTGCCGGTCAGCCTACCGCAGAGACAGGGGAAAAGATTCAAACCCCCAAGACGACAATTAACGAACCAAATACCCTTCTTGGATGGGTACGTTCCAAAGGCGGTATCTGGGATGAATCAACCGGGACTGAATCTTTCCGGCAAAAAGAAAGCGGCATCCCCATGCTTCTTTCCAAAGAGAATGGCCGGACTTTTGATGAGCTCGCCAAACAGGCTATCGATGAAGGATGGCTGGCCAAGGATTCCACCAGCAATGATTTAATGGAATTGCTCAAGAATGATATCTCCGCCCAGGAGAACAAGACCCCGCGTGTTGCAAAAACTACACAGGAATATTCAGAAGAGAATATCTCCGAATTGGAAAAATATTTTGAAGAGAAAGCAGGGATTCCCCCGGCCCTTAATGCTCGGGAGATCAAGACTCTTGGATTAACCGAAGAGAATGCTCGGCAATTGGATAGATTGCGTTTTGATAGTCCAGAGACATACGAAAAGGTTCTCCGAAGCTTTGCAGAGGAAACCAAACGGCAGCACGAAGTAAAGAGGACGGGTAAAAAATATCAAGGCGAACAGTTTGATATGTTCGGGAAAAAGATTCAGGAAGAACTGGGGGCGATGAAAGAAGCCCCCGCTCAAGAACCACGCGCCGGAGACTTCGTTACCTTCACCGATGAGAATGGAAAGACTCAGAACGGTAAAGTTCGGGATTATGATACGCCCGGAAAGATGGCCCTCGTATTCCCCGAAGACCAGTCTTTGATTAAAAATAAAGACATGGCCTCCATCGAAGTTCCGATGGATAAAATTCAGAAAGTTACTCCCCGCGGAGAGGCCCCCGCCGAAGACATGGCTGCCAAAGGTCTCCCCGAAGAACATCAGAAAGTCCTCTTGCGTCCCGGCGAATCTTATCCAGCCCATGAGGCTATTCGTCACATCAATAACAGCCCGGACATCCCCGCCGAAGATAAGATGTTGGGCAAAGAACTTCTGAGGAAGTACAGCCCCGAGCTTCATAATATTCCCATCAAAACGTTGCGCCCGGATATGATTTCGCGGAAGCCGGGAAGTGCTGCGTATTACAATCAGGCGACAGGAGATGTCTGGCTTGATCCATCTTTGATGCAAAACAAAACTCCCGAGCAAGCCTCCAGAACTATTTTCCATGAAGTCATCCATGGCATCATTGCAAACAAGATGACGGTTGCAGATCGCGCCGAACTCATGGAGATGATGCGTCGGGCTGAAAGCGTTATGTCTGAAAAAGAAAAGAAAATATGGGAGGATCCACAGACCGATAGAACCGGGCGATCCAAGACCTATGCAGAGCAAGGGCTGACAGAGCATAGTCCCCAGTTCTATTATGCCCTGAGTGGTCCCCATGAAATGCTTTCCCAGTTGGCTCATCCCGAAGTCAGAGATATGCTGAAAACTATTGATGGAATTGAAAAAGTAGAAAAAGGCCAAGTGCAGAAAAATCTATGGCAACGGTTTTTGGAATGGATGAACCATATTATTTATGGTCCCAAAAGCAATCCCAGTCTGCTTTCTAATTTCTATGATAAACTCGGTGAGATTGGCGAACGTCCTAGCTTCCAGGATATCATGGATAAGGCGCGACAACGTGACGCGCAAAATGTCGCTGGACTCAAAACTCTTCTACCCGAAACCCGAAGTATTCTTCCTGAATTGGCCGCCAATAATCTGGAAAACACCGATCAGTACATGGCCCACCGGGCAGCCGCCGATCCCGGCTTTATCAAGTGGGTCAAGAACAAGATGGGCTTTGGATTCATCGATAATAAAGATTTGAATATTTTGGAACAACAGCTTTCCCTTCCATGGCATCTTGCAAAAAAATATCCTCAATTGAAAGTTATGGTGGAAGATCAACTGAAACGTGAGCAGAATCGATCTGCGGGAGTGGTTCAATTCAAAGAGGCCACCAATTCATTCTTGAATCTTAGCGGCCCGGAATTGGATAAAGTCGAAAAGGCTTTATCCCAAGGAGACAAAGAGAATTTTATCTATACCAATGATCAACTTATAAATCAATTTCATCTCACGGATGCTGGCCGGGAAGCCTATCACTCCGTACGTGCGACCCTAGAGCAACTTTTCAAACGCAAGCTCGATCATGCCGAAAGGATGCTCTTGCGTCCGTATGAACGTACTTTAACCGATGCAGAATTTGCAACACTTCAAGAGAATTACAAAAAAGAATTGACGGATGAAGAGAAGGCGGCTCTTGATCCCAACATCGCCAAGATCATCGATAAACTCCAAAAGCCGATGAATCTCATCCGGCAGATCCGCCAGGACATCCAGCGGTACAAGGGATACTTTCCGCGGGAACGAGAGAAGGGCAATTTCTATATTTCCGTTTGGGTAACTGAAAACGATGCTGAGGGGAATCCCCGGGAAGTCCCGGCCTATTTCGGGTTCAAGAATACCCAACGCGAAACCATGGATATGGTCAAGGATCTCAAGGCCCAGTATCCGGACGCCAAGGTAAATTATGGCCGGTGGACCCAAGAGCAGGAAAGCGCTTTCTTCGGCATGTCCGATATGAATCTCATGCGGTTCATTGATAAATCGATCGATAAACTCAAGGCCGGAGAACAAATCCCGGAGGCCACCCATGAAGGCTTACGGAACGCCTTGGCCCAAAGCGTGGGCGAAATGCTTCTCGCCCGTGGTGCCGGGGCTCACCAGATCCATCGTAATCCACGTTTGATCGAGGGCTATAAGACCACCGGGCTCAAAGAAGTCCTGATGAACTACATCACTGGTTACATGGGGGCAGAAACCAAGCAGGAAGCAGCCTTTGACTTCATGGACTCTCTCCAGGCCGTCCCAAAGGATCAGCCCAAACTCTTTGAGGAGATGTCCCATTACGCCTCCAGCATGCTCCGTAACTTCGAGTCCATGGATCGATCCATGTCCAAGGCCCGGGCGTTCGCCGCAATCTGGTATTTGGGTGGGTCCGTCCGATCGGCCGCTTTGAACTTCACTCAGAACTTTGTCCAGGGTATACCCTTCTTGGCCCGGATCATGAAACCCCTGGGTAAGGGCCCCTTGGCCGCCGAGCGATCCTATATCAAAGCCATGTGGGATGTAGCCATGGGTCATGGAACTGATGATGAAAAGATGATACTCCACGAAATGGTCAACTCCGGGATCAACAATGATCAGCAAATACGGCAGATCTCCCGGGAAACCCGTGGGGGAACCCCGGGGATCATTGGCAACGTAATGGATATTATGATGGCACCGTTCTCCCTCATAGAAAAGTTTAACCGTAATAGTGCGGCATTGGCTGCATATCGGGTATATCAGGAATTGGGATTGGGAGGCGAAGAACTTGCCACCAAGACCCGTGATTACGTCTATGATGTCCATAACTTAATGACCCGGGCAAATCTTCCCCATGCCATGAGGGGTGGAGACCTGGCCTCGCAACTTCTCGGAACGGCCTACACGTTCAGAAGATTCAATCATAACTACATCTTGGCCATGATCTATTCTATGCGTGGAGCTGATGGCAAGATCAGCCTTAAGAACTCTGATGTCCTTATCCGGTCTTTGGCCTGGTTTGCGATCATCGGGGGGGCCCCGGCTCTGCCCTTTTTGGATGACATTCTTGATGAGCTGGAAAAATTCTTCGGCCGGCCGTTCAGGACAGAAATGCGCAACACTTTGCGCCAGGTTGGCGGGGAACCCCTGGAGCAGCTCGGAGTCGCCGGAATCCCGGCCATGCTGGGCCAGGTATTGCCCACAGGCGTGGATATGAGCGGATCCCTTAAGATCGGTCTACCATCTATCAGTGACCCTCTCAAGGGCGCCACAGAGACCGTAACGGGCGTTTGGGGGGGATTGGCCCAGAAGGCTACCGGAGCGTACAAGCAAATCAGCCTGGATCAGTACACCCGGGCATTTGAGAACGCTTCGCCGATCTTCATTGAAAATATCATGAAGGCGGTCCGGATGGCCAGCCAGGGGGCCACGACTCCAACCGGGAAGCCTCTATATGATGTTAGCGGAAAACCGATTGTGGAGACTGCCCCGGAAGCCGCAGCTCAGACCTTGGGATTCCGGCCCGAGAGAATATCACGGATGGCCGGGACTCATCGAACATTTGCCAATGTCGAGCAGCACTACGATGCGGAGAGAAAAGAGATTGAGGCACGTTTTAGACTGGCCAAGACCCCGGAAGAGCGCCAAGGCGTGATCAAAGATGTTCAGAAGTATAATATGGAAGTGTCTCAATACCGGGGGGTGATACCGCCCATCAATTCACAAATGCTGAGAAGATCGGTTCAGGCCAAGCCGGAGAAGAAGTATCTTAGGTTTGGGAATCAGATGATCTCGAATCAATAACTAAATTTTCCTTTATAATGAGGGCATTGTTGAACTTCAAAATTATAAGAAAACTGGAAGGAGGCATTTTTAATAGTCCCTCCAGGAAGACATTCTATACGAATTTGTTCATTGAATTTATCTATCCCCATAAAGAATGCTTGTCTTAATGTGCAGAGATTTTCCGTTGGCCCATGTTGGTTTTCACATTGATCACACAGATTTTTTTCCACAACAATCTCCTTTCTCGGCAATCTTATGATGACGAATCAATAAAAATTATAAACCTGCTTTTTTGCGTAACCTATCACTTCGCATTCCTATCTCATGCGTCACCGTGATCCTGGAGGAAGACTGAAAGTCCGGGACAACACTCAATCCAAATACTTTCATTCCATCCTCCAAAATTCCAGGATGATTTTTCATGTCTTCTATAAGAAGATCATATTCTAATTGCCCCACGATAACAAAGGCTGGACGAATTCTCTTTTCTTCCAAAAACATTGTTTTGTCAACTACTTTTTCGGATATTTCTAATAAATTCATAATTTTAATCCTCCCAACAGTATTATATCATACTTTTTGAATCTTACGATGACTAATCAGTAAGAGTAAAATCAGCGCACCGCGAATATGGACACCAGGAAGGAGGGCAACCGTCCTCTTTCTCAAACTTCCGGTTCTCCTTCATGCAGGTATCGTATTCCTGATTAACGTGCTTGCACTCATAACAGCAATACACTCTTTCCCCATCTACGAGCCTATACCAACCGATCATTTTAATTCTGCCTCTTCTCCGGCTGGAATCCTTCGGTCCATTGGATCATCGGCAACTCATAGAATCCTTCCCTGCCCATAGCAACGCCCAAACGATACGTTGCCTTTCGCTTACCATACACCCTTCCAAGCTCAAAGCCAAGCCAGAAGACGATGGGGAGTGCGGCGAGAAGATATCCGATCATTCCATTCTCCAAATTTTTACCCCTCCCGCGACCTTGCGAACTGCATACTTCTTTCCGTGCTTCTTCCCGTAGTAGGCCATCTTTTGGGAGATGATCATGCGGGCTTTGTTTTCGAAATTATCAAGTGTAGCAACGTGAACATTCCCATCCTTACTCTCGGCGGCATAGAGATTTTCAGAGGTTATAATCACGTGTTCTCCGGGTCCTAGGCAATAAAGATTTTCCCAGAATCCCTTATCCTTGGGCGATGTCCATACCTCTTTAACTTTTTGGATCAGCCTATCCAATTTTTCTCTTGTCCATCCTGGTATCATATTCCCTCCTTTTTTGTAATTTCGCAGTCCACAAATTTTCCGACGTATTTCCGATAATACTTTTCTTTCCCGGGTGTCCACCGGCGGATTGTCTGCCAACGGATATTCATGATGCTGGACTCCAGACGCAGAATCATGTACTTTCCCTTCTTGGGTAGGGGATAATGTCCCCCTCCCTGAATCGCTGTATCCTTCTTCAGAAATTCTGGATCACAATCCTCCAGGTTTATTGCTTCAATATTGAGCAATCTCGACACACGATAATCCGGTGGCATCTTTTCGTACGCATGGCTGAATTTTATGATCATGAAATACCCCTTATCGCAACATTGCAAGAAGTTCTTCAAGTGGGCCTAATTTTTGCAATGGTTTTTTGTCTTTGGAATCTTCGCTAAAACCATCACAGGATTCAAGCCAAGTGGGGTCAAAATTTAAGGGCCATAGAAACCAATTGTGGGATATGCCGTGAGGATCACCCGTTACATTTGCCTGAAAATTATTACATCTCGAATGGGCATCTCCGGGAATATTCGAACGATGAACACATTTGTAGCAATTTGGCTTATCCATGTTTCCCTTTCTTGTCCTCCGTCCGGAATACAACATCAAATCTACCCCTTGGAGTATCAAAAATGACCGCGCCCACCGCACCATGCCCGACCTTTTCAGCCTTCCTCCGGGCTACCAACTCCAGGGCATCCAAAGCATCAGCATCGGAAATACCGTCGATGGCTCCCAGAGGCGTTATCTGGTATACTTCTTCTTTTTTCTTTTTCATGATTTTTCTCTATGTATCAATTTTTCTGATGCAAGATTTAATGAAAGCTTGGGAGTATTTCTGTTTCATCGACAAAAGGAGATCTCTTAGGTCGTCTATTTCTTCTTTTGCTTTTTCGTACTTATTCCAAAGATTGTTCCAGTCTTCTTCGAAGGTATCCTGCGAGCATTGCAAATTGGTTAGTATTTTGGATGCCTCTTTTAATTTTTCAGCAGCTTCAAGAGTGGTAAGCATGATTTCCTTTCTGGAGGGTCGGGCCAGCCTCGAACTGGCATCATCCCTGAGCCACAGTCAAGTGGATTACCAATTATCCTACCGACCCTCAGTTTTGGTCGGGGCGAGAGGATTCGAACCTCCGACTTCTTGGTCCCAAGCCAGGAACTCTACCAACTGAGCTACACCCAGAGAAATTATCCCATAAATTTATGGTGAATGGGCCGACGGCAAATGACTTTCTTGGCCAGGGCCTTCAGGGCTCTTCCCGCCGCGATCTCATGAGCCCGGTTAAGATCTGGTTCATCAACGTGCGATCTCCGGGCGATTCCCTCGGCCGTGGCGATCCATTCTTTGCCTGGTTCCCCTGAATGTAGAACCACAGATGCCTGCGCGACGGTGAATACACTACCCTCATACTTGATGAGGATAACCGGATCCATCTTCTGAAGGCGTTCTATTGCTTTTTGCATTCTTCCTTCCATCCGATCTTCTTGCTGATCTCCGGCGTAAAGCCGCCAGTTTCCTTTAAGCGTTCGTCAATACGACTTAAAATATATTGCTCTTTCTTTAAAATTTTCACAAAATTCCAGAATGATTCACCTGGCTCTGATGCTCCTGGAGGTTCTAAAAACCGATGCCATCGGCAAAGTTGCTCCCAGTCGGCCTTTTCCACTTCTTCCATCGTTGGATAATTCATTTTTCTGAGAAGACCCCCTTGTTTGCCACTACCCTACGGCATCGATCATCCCAAAGTTCGACCATGCCAAAATCTTTCACGTTGGTTACTTCTAGATCGGGGAATCCAACCATTTTCAGCCATTGCTTGATATATGCAACCGCCTCCGGCCCCTCGCAAACTCGGGCGGTAAATATTTTTACACATATTCCCGTCTCCAATATGGCCTTAACCTTTTTCACCATTGCATCGATTGGAAGTCCTATATGGGTCATCCCTTTCCATTCACTGTAATAGGCAAGGGTTCCGTCCAAATCAACTCCTATCCATGGTTCAAATACTTTTGACATGATTTCCGTCTCCTCTCGCCTCGATCTCTTCTTTGATCCTCTGCATCCGTTCGGCATCAACTCCACCTTTTAGATGGCCCAAAAGCCTGGGGGGATGGTAATGCAGATACTTGATATACTTGGCAACCTCTTTACCAAGTGTTTTTTCCCACTTAATCCAATCCGGTGCTACGTCTCCGTCGATTTTCATGATCGGTATAACTCCTTTTTAAGCTGACCGCCCGGGAAATGCACACATGCTTCCTCGAAGGAAATTTTATCGCCATTTTCCGCAATCCAGTCTGGAGAACCGCTGCCCACGTAGGCGGCGTAATCGCCAACTTCGCCCTCGACAAGAACGACGGTTACTTCTACGTTCATCAGGTCAATATTAAGCGCATGTTCTAGGTGAAATTCTCTCGGGTAGCATCTTTTGTTCGTGCCAAGGATTCTGCTCATTTTTCGTAGATGATCTCCTTCCCAAAATCCATAGCTTCGGAATATTCTGTCCGGGCACCATCAGAGAATGCCCAGTTCGGCATCATAACAATTACGTCGGATCGTCTGAGAAGTTCTAAATCACCTTCAAGCCAAATATCATCGGTGGCCAATCCATCAAAGTGTGCCGTGTTCTTGTGAGGGCAGATGACAGCATATCCCAGTTTCCAATATTTGATGGCCACGGCCTCGGCCGCCCGGATGTTCTGTTCAATCTCGTAATGTGTCTTCCCCCGATAAGGTCCTGCGATATAGGCTACTTTCATGGAAATATCATCTCCTTTAAAATTTGATTCACCGTCCATTTCATTTGCTCAAAAATCGTTGTCATGGCCTCCAGGCGCATCAATGATTGTCCTACCGTGGCCAGCGGCCCCCGGTCGAATTTCCAGACAATCCTTTTTCCACTTGGAGATATTTGCTCGTTCAAAATTCTCCCGGTCTTTAGGTGAATACGATCAAAATAGATCCCGAGCATCTTTGAAACTTCCATGGGGATGGGACCGCCAAAGATTCCCGGATTCCCCCGGACATCCATTTGGCAGTCATAACACCAGATCATGTGCCTGAACTCTGACCATGTGATATTCGATCCCCCGCACAGGTTACATGTACATTCGTAAGCTGTCGGGCTCTGCACGTAGACCCATCGACGCTTCTGAAGAGAATATGGCTTTTTATTAATCTTCACCGTACCCGTCCAATCTTTCTTTGGCGCTACTTTAGAAAGGAACGTCTTCTTCCGCACCTTGTCCTCCCACTGGAGCATTCGGTGCTGGTTCCTGTGGCTTCGGCGCCCCGCCCTTGCCATCGGCCAATTTTCGCATATGAATTACCTGGACCTGGGTAGTCTGCCGCTTGTTTCCACTTTTGTCTTCCCAGTTATTCGTGGTATTCTTGCCCTCGATGAATACCAATGCCCCCTTGGAAAGATGATCGGCGCAACCCTTTCCGGTCGGCCCCCAGGCAATGATATTATGCCACTCCGTCTTTTCCTTGCTTTCTCCTGACTTGTCCTTGTAATACTCCGTAGTAGCCACCGAGAACGTGCAAAGTTCCTTACCCGAAGGACCGTATCTTAATTCGGGCTCCCGGCCAACTCGGCCAATTAGAAAAATTTTATTTAGCATTCGGTCTATCCTCCTACATATATTTTCGTAAATATTCTGCTCTCGCAGGATGCCGCAATTCTCTTAATGCCTTAAGTTCAATTTGCCTAACTCGCTCTCTGCTACACGATATCATTTCTCCGATTGCATCCAAACTGAGTTCTTCTTCTCCATCAAATCCAAATCGTTTACACAAAACCAACTCTTCGCGTCTTGTAAGAGCAGATAAAACCCTTACAATACCTTCCCTTGTATGGTCTTTTGTTTCATTTGCTAGCATTATTTGTTCTGGATTCTTAATTTCTGATCTCTCCGTAGCGGCTATCAAAATAGCCGAGTCAATTTCAAGTGCATAGAAATTCTTGCGGACCTCTCTTAAATGTTCAGGGAATAAATCTTCTGGTAGACAATTTAGGGCGATTGAAATATCAATCGCAATTTTCCTCCAATAAAATCCCGTTAAACCATCAACACCACAGCTTGTAGGTCCGTTACGACGCTTTATAATGGGACTTTTCTTGAAATTTAAAATAAAACTCATTTCGGTGTCTTGTATATTTATTCTTTGACAAAATTCTGCTATGGAAATATCCCCATAAATTTCTTTAATCTTCTGGAAAATGAGATTGTTTTTGATTTTGATTTCTATTCTCAAATCTTTCATATCTGTTTCCCTGACTGCTGGACTACCTTCTTCGGTGCAAAATCCCCGTAATCCCAACCGCTCAATGATTCCCTACCATGGACCTTACAGAATCCTGTTACCTTACCAATTCCACGCTCATTAAGTTCAGCCGTTATGTCTGAGCAAATGCGTCCACACTTTGGGCAATTTGCCTTCATCTGCTTCTCGACCGATCGGCTGAAATACTTTCTATCCACCCACATGGCCAATGGGGTTCCCAGAACGCTCCCGATGATATTGGGTAGAACATAGGCATGCAAATCGGCATACATCATTACTCCAAACGAGACCAGGCCGGTAAGCAAACCGGATAATACGCTTGCCGGAATGACCTTCTTTCTCATGATAAATTGGACAAAGAATACGTACATCACGTCATCCGCGACAGAGCACAAAAATACTAAAATTGCAATAATGGGATTCAATCTTTTTCTCCGGCCGGAATCGGCTTCCAGTTCCGCTTGTGGTATTTATTGACTTCTTCTTTTAGATATCGCACATGATCCTCTCGCTGGGCCATCTTATCATCTGCCGCAGTCAGTATGTCCTTGGCGACCTGCATAGACTCGATATGTTCTCGGCGCTCCTTTATCAGCGTTCCCAAAAGGACCAGGACACAGAAGCACATTACAGCCATACACATGATTAGGGATATCGAAAGCCGATTCAGCCACCTGACTGCATCCTCATGGATTATGATCATGCGCCATCCTCCGCGAATTTCTCTAAGACATCTTTTTTGGGTTTTACCAATCTGTCATTATATCGGTATTGCCTTTGCCTTTTGCACTCAGGTTTTTTGCATAGATTTTCCTTCTTATATGCTTCCCGAGTTATGGATTCCCCGCAGATTATACAAGAAAAAGTTCGTAATGTTTTTTTGGGGCCACCACTATGGTTAAAGAATCTCAAATCGGCTCCCCATATTTTCGCGCACTCTTCCTTCGTTGTTTGAGGATTTCTGAAGAACCACTCACTATATCCGCAGATGCATAAAAGTCGTCCAGCATCAGAATCTTCTCTCTGCCAAAAAAGGGGCTTACCGCAATGTGGACATATCGGTCTCTCGTTATCCACCATTTCGTTTCCTCCGTAATAGTTCCTTCAGAAGAATTATCCAGACGAAAATCTGTACTTCACGGGGATCAATGTTGCCCATAAATGCTCCTGGCGTAGAGGGCCATCACAAGCGCCTCGGCTCGTCCATGATCACCTTTGCGTGTCAAAAACTGCGCAGCATCGGGGAAACGTCGGATAGCATACTGCCTCAAGTCTTCTTTGCTGGGCTTATGCGGTACGGATGAATCGAGAATTTTCCGGATCTTCGTCGTGGCTTCGACCATAAAGGGCACTCCCAGGGCTTGTAGGGCCATCTTCCATGCACCAAAGTTTTCCCCAAAGTGGAACGATGACGAGACGCCTTGCTTTGGCATGGCCCAGACCTTCTCGATGACGGCCAGTTTTACATCGACCCATCCCCATGGTCTGGGAATATTAAACGGAGTCTGTTGAAGTACTGGCCATAACGGATCTTGCCAGTCTTCAACTCTGACGAAATTACCTTCATCGGTGATGATGGCGAAGGCGCCGGTCATGCCGGGGTCAACTCCCATAAAATAGATCATTTGTCCTCCTGAATCGCGCCCACTCCCATGCCGAGAATGGGCGCTTCCTTTTTTCCTTTTCTTCGAATGTAAAGCGAGCAATTATATTGGATCTGTGCGCTTAGGTTTTCATATTCTCATCCCCCCTTTCATTCTCGGGATATGTGAGCGCGATAAATAGCGCCTTGCGTTTGTCCTCATACTGCTTCAAGGCGATCACATAATGCTCGATTTGCGAACGATCCACAATGTGGTCGATCTGATCTTCTACCCACTCATCCGTCTCGTATGTGAAGTATTCTTGCTTCATCGTGACACCATGAAAGTAATAAAACCCGTACAAAATCCTATGAACCAAAAAAGATAGGGGGCCTTTATTCCTCTAATCAAATCTAACCAAATTCCCAAGAGGCCGCCCATTACCGGCACAGCAATGTAAAAAAACGATTCCATTTTGATATTTTCCTCCTATGAAAGCTCCCCGATGAACAGCATTTCTTTCCCGCCGGCCGTACCCAGGATGTACTTGCGGCCATTGTCCAGGTTTAAGACAATCCCATGCCTCCCGGGTTCTGATGCCTGATCGATGCTCATGATGCGCTTGCCGGGCAGGTCATTCATGATCTCTTGCTGTTTTATCCCCAGCTTCAGGGCCCGGGAATTCAGAATCGACGGCTTCTGCTTCTCCGGTGCCGGTCCCTCCTGTGGGGGATTCGGAGGCGTCTTTTCTGGAGATGGAATCTCCTTCAAGATTGCCGTCATCTCGGGGTAATCGGCTGAGGTCATTACCACGGTCTTTGTTGCCGGTTTCTGCTCGTCCACTTGGAATCTCCTTTCCTATGCCCGAAAGCATTGTTCCAAATAATTCTTTGGTCTTTTCGGGGCTGAGGGGTTTAAAACAAGTCTGGCACGATCCATATTTATCCAGATCGGTTTTGAGCGTTTCCTTTTGGCACTCAGGACACCGACCCCATAGATTCTTCGTGTTGACTGGTCCTGGGGCCGGCCTCGTAATGGGCGCCAATCCACCATACTTCCCTTCCTGTAAAGCAAGTGCATTATCCGGAGTATTGAGGATCCAATCAAAGTTTGCCTTCCATCCCCGATCATTCGTCCCGCACAGAAAAGGCGTTATTGTAATCGTTTTGAATATTTGGATCCACCATTCTATAGGATGCTCGGCCAGTCTGCTCTTGCCCTTTTCTTTCCTCTTGGGAGTGGCCTCGGAAACTCCCGGAAGACCGGCTGGCTTGCATATATGATTCCATGCGTCCATTAGGCCAGACATCCCCTTGGCCTCTGGTGAAAGGTTTGGGAGAGGATCTTTTGTTCCCCATCTCAATCCAGCGGTTGTTCCATCGATCTTTTCCCCGCCGCAAAGTCGCCTTAGCATGTCATTACGGTTCTCCCCAATAATCTCCGGCCTACTCATGTTGGCCAAAAACTCTCCCTTCAATTGACTATCCGGCAAGGCATCAAAGGCCTTCTTTAGCCTGATCGCATGGTTCTGACTCTTGGCCGGATAATATTTTAGGAAGTTCTTGACGAAGATCATTCCCATGTGATCGTCATAAGAAATCAGGGCTCTTTCTTGCAGCTCTGCCCTGGCCAGATCGTAATCTTCTGGTGTACAATCCAGGTCTGTAATTGCATAGGCAGGCCGCAGAAGATAAAGCCCCAAATCATTAAACCCGTGTGGAGTCGTGATGAAATACCACAGGAGGAATTTGGCCTTGCCGGATACGTCCCGCATCTCGGGATCGTTCCACATATTGATGCCGATCGCTCGCTCGGTCGAATCTGCCATTATTTCTTTGCTCCATCAGTCTCGCTAGGATCGGGCAAATACATCGGGCACTTCTTTGCTTCATAGTGATCGCACATCCCGCGGCAGAATTTCTCCGTAACGCGCATATTTGGCTTCCATCCTCCGGGCGGGCAATCGAGCACCATTCCGTTCTTTCCCCCCCTTTCTTTTACATAGTCTTTCTTTGTCTTCCCTTCGGGTAGCCGAAACTCGTTTACCTTTTGAGGGGGTGGTGGTGGGGCCACGGCTGGGGGATCGGGCACACCTGGTCCTGGCATATCCGGCGGTTCGAAGAGGGGAATGTCCAGGTCCACGGAGTCTTGTCCGTCTGGAATAACAACAGGATGAGCTTCCCCCGGGGTGAAAGGAGGCGCCTGCGCGACTACCACAGCAGGACTTCGTTGTTTCCCCGGGGGTTGCTCGGCAATGGGTGGGGAAACAGGATCAGATTCGGTCTTGGCCCGGGTATCCCCTATGGTGGGATCCGTAGCTGTCCCCGTCTGTTTGCCCTGCTCCCCCGCAAGTTTCTCTGTCAACGCAGCTTCTTTATCTTTGCTCTTCTGCTCGACGCTGCTTTCGAAATAGTCCTCTTTCTTGCCCATCCCGTCTCGGATGGAAACAAAGATTTTCCGTAATACGATAATCTCTTGGTTGATCGTGGCCTCGATTTTATGGCCAAGCCTCTTTTCGAGAGCGGCTACCTTAACGCCAATTTCGTCGTATTTTGCCACCATGACCTTAATAATGTCTTCGGTCTTTCCTTCCAGGGCAGCCGCAACCGTTTTTTCGCACTCTTCCTCGGCTATGTCAAAAATGTCCGCCGGGATAATCCCTTGGATGCAGGCCCGGACCCTTCTGGCACCCATATTCGCGGTCATCTCATAAATATCTCGGGGATCTTTGAGATCATAGGATCCCTTCTTGGTCCAGCGGATGTGGTCAACCTGAAACTTAATCGATCGCCTGGTATTTGATTCCAGATCCCAGGCATAAGCCTCCATTTCTGAATGGCCCGGACTCCGCGAAAGTTCCTGAATGCCATACAGCATGTTTCCCCATAGCCGGGCTATTGCCTCTGCCAATCTGATAGATGGCCCCTGTACAGTTGTATCCCCCCTGGGATATACATATCTGGCTTCTTCGGCGAGGGATTTTCTTTGGCAAGCCTTCTTGATTTTTTCTTCGATATCCGCTTCATTTCGGGGAAATTTTTTGGCCATGATCATCATGCCCTGGACTTCCTGAATGGCCCGTTGCTGCTCGATACTGACTACACTACTTAACGGGGTTCTCGCCACTTGTTCATTTTGTAAAGATTGCGGTAGATTTTTTTCAGCCATGTGTTACCTCCATTTCATCAGATTCAAATTCATCACAGTGATCGTGATTCAATCCCTTGCGCTTCCTGCTCATCTCCATGTTGGACTTCCATGAATTTTTTGGATTCAAAATCCATACCTTGTCCTTCCCATCTTGTCCCAGCAATCTACCCACCACGCACTGGGCCTTGATCTCCTTAAAGCTAAAGATGAGACTGAAGGGCTTGCCGAGGGCTCCGTAGGCTATGGCCTTTGGAGACAGAGCCATGCGCCCACTGGGTTCTACCAACTTTAATTTACAGTGAAAATTTAGACAATCTAGGCAACAGACTTTATTTTGGTTCATTTTTCCCTCATGCTTTTTGGTTCATCATCTTTCTCGAAGGTCTTCTTAAAGAGAAGATTCCCGGCGGTATGGTAGATCACGATTCCCTCAGCAGGGTAAAAGCCAGGAGCCGCAAAACTTCCATTTCTTTGTAAAAAATCCAATGCTTGTTCTACTCGGTCGGTTGTAAAACTTCCTCGGTCGATTATCGGGACCACATGGCAGCAGGCCGGACGCACAGCCGGATCACTCCACCTGTGTGTGTTGAAGAGCGAAAAGCGCTTCTCCTTAAGCCCGTACCCGCGTTGGATGCCTTGACCCCACCATTCACCAAAATGTCTTCCGGGGCCAAGCTCGAACAATTCATTGGCATGATCATTGGCCCACCTGGCGAATCCGTGATTATCATTGTTAAGGGTAATATACCGACTTCTACTTCCGATGAACATTAAAAGTTTCTTTTCTGCTTGATAGACCAAGGCATTTTCTATTCCAGGGATTGCCCCGGGAGCATCGGTTTCAACGATATAAATCTGACCATTCGTCCCGTCGATTTTTTCACTTATTATGCATTCTCGGGATAATCTTGGGATCTTTTGAAACTCAACAAAATCCATTTATTTCCCCTTTGCCTTAGCCTTACTGGCTTTAATTGGATCGATCGACTTGCTATCCTTCTTCACTTCTTTTTTTACATTCGTGGCCATTGGGCATATTTTACCAGCTTCCCATTTGGGCTCGGGAAACATATATACGTCACATATTATTTCCCGGTTATGCCCACAGCCCTTACACTGTTCGACGGGAAGAAGCGGATACCACGGATGATTTTTGTCAGCCCTTATGGTAGCTTCAGCAAACGGAAATTCTATCTTCCTCCTGATCTTTAAACGGCTACGACTTGGCATAAGGACTCCTATTCGATCAAAATCTTTCGAGGAAAAAATATTCTAAATGGTCTACTTGGTTTTCCGGCCTTGAGGAAACTTTCATACACTTCATAAGCAAGAGGATTTTCCTTAAGAAATAGTTTTTTATCTAATGTCTTTTTTCCCGCTTGCTCTTTGAAATAAACCCGGGCCCCGGCCCCCTCGGCGATCTTGGCACTCATCGACTCCATCATGGCCTTGATCTTTTCTTCGGATACTTCCAAAAGGGCTTTCCCCTCTTCGTACATCTGATCCGCAGACCGGTACTCCATGATGATCTCGGCCCATTCTTGACGGTATTGCATCCGATCGACGTTTACGACTTCACCTTGCTGGACATCGGGAAGTTCAACGGCTATTTGATCTTCTTCCGGGACGTGTCCGGCGAGAACGTCTTGCCAGAATTCTTTGTCTTTCTGGAAGATAATTTGGATGAGCTTTTCGTTTCTCTCCACGTCAAATTTAAGAAGCTCCCAGCGTTCAGCGGAAAAGACCGCAAAGGCTCCCCAGGATTTTCCTGTGACACCAAGGTAATGCTGGAGTTGGACCAGATAGTAATCTGGTAGTCCTTCCCTTTTGGCTTTGTTGAAAACAGCCACACCCGGACATTTGATTTCAAGGATTCCTTCTTTTTTTGCGGCATCGGTTATCTTCCTGTCTACCTGCGCCCAGATGAAATCCATCTGGGGATGATGAATTTTTTCTCGTACAACCTCAACCTCTCGATTAGTCAAAATTCCATAAAGTTCTGAAACGATGTGTTCGAGAGTTTTTCCACGCTTGGCCGCTGGCCCTGCCTGCTCCGGTTCGGCTAATCCGGCTTTCTCTAAAAATAATTGTCGTTTTGTTTTAAACGGGCTCACGCCCAATATTACCGGACTATCACTTCCTCCCAGGCCGCCCATTCGGTTCATAGGCGTGTCGTCCAATAACAGTTTTCTCAGCCCCACATCCATTTTTATGCCCCTATCTGTCTTGGTCTACGATTTTTGCATTGTTCTTCCCACGTCGCCCATCGGCAATTATCGGGTTCATAATTTCCATTGGTATCTTTTCGATCAAGGGTCAACCCCGATGGTCTTTCGCCCATATCAGTAAGAAAGTTTTCGAAAGACATCCAACGATCGCAGATACGAATTCCCCTTCCTCCATAACAAAAATATTTTTTATGCTTAGGATTTAAACATCTTATTTTCATGGCTACCCAAGAATTATATGTTGGGGAAGCATGATCACCTATAACATGACCATGAATCAAGGCCTTCCTTCCGGTTTTTGAACACGTTTCTCTACGTAAACATCCACATGATTTGGTGTTTTGATTTTTCAGATTGATAGCTCGAATAATGGTTGTTAATCCACAATCACAAATAGCCTTCCATTGGGAATGATTTGTTTTGTCAACTCCAGCAAACTCAATAATGAAAAGTCGTCCAAACCGTTGGCCAAACAAATTCAATCTATTCCCCACGTTTTATCCTCTTCTCATATCGTCTTAGCTCATAACGCCACCAGGATTCTTTCCAGACCAAGTATTCCAGGACGTTCCACAGCGAAAGGCAAAGGATTATAAAAACGATACCGATATAGATCCATTCACGAATGGTCAAGGTGCATCTCCGCAATCTTGAGACATAGGGTTGCAGCCTGGATTGCCTCTTTTATGATGTCCTGTCTTGGACCTCGCCCATATTTATAGTCGGCGATTGCGGCTGCCAGTTCTCCTACTTCTTCGGTGATAAAGCACATCCATTCCATGGGGTCTTTATCCTGGATTCCCCATTTCTCAATCTGCCTACGATTTTCCGCAAGCAGCATGACCGATAACGTACCCAACTGATCAAAGCGTAGATCTTTCATTCCACCACCACGCTTCCGATGATCAAGGCCACGATTCGTTCTCGTTTGTTTGACCCGAGACGTTCGTTGGTGATGATATATTCACCCTGTTCGTGATACTTATACTGCTCCCCGCTCAAAGACCTCCAGATAGGCGAGTCTGCGGGAAGGGACGCCAATTTAAAAGCGGATTGTAGCTTTGGGATTAAAGTTGGATCTGACATTTTAATTTAACCTCCAGCCTTGGACGTTTTGCTTCCAGCATTTGGAAGGACAATACGTATAGGGGGGACTTATCGTCATTGTCTTTTTCTCCTTCGTCAGAACGACGTACCATAGGCTGTTAGACAGTTTAACTTCTTCGTGAAGGACCATCATCTCAGAACACCCCCCAGGCTTTCATGAGAGATAGACCGGCGCAAATTACGAGCCAGCATCCCGCAATGGTTCCCAACATCCCCATGACCGTTATCCAATTAATCTTCCAATCGAATTCGACTTTCATACTTTTACCTACGGAAATTTATTCCATTCCCGGCCATCGAGAAGACGGCCAGCGGCTTTTTTGCAAAATTGCCCTTTATCATTTCCAGTTAAGTTAATGGGTCCGAGCATGGGTTCTATTGATACCCATCTCACCTTCGCCGGGATCTGCAACAATAACGGAATTTTCTCATCAGCCTCTTGCTGATTGCATACGGTTACGCCGGGCCAAATATGTCCCCTTGGCATAATTGAATGATCCGAACACCACTTGTTCATTTTTTCAATTCTTTTCGTAAGAACCAAAAAAACATGTCTTTCTTGGTTAAACATTGCTTCCCAGGTCTTCAAAATAAATTCATTCGGTACATCCTCATGGAAAAGATCATTCAGAATCAGCCAGGATGTGGGCTTTTTCGTGTGAAGGGGAAGATCAAGATGATCAGGGCGAACGCGAATATTACCATTCCACATTCCGTCTGGACCAAGAAGGTCTTTTGCTCCATACGTGCGTAATTTCGCTTCCCGAGCCGCCCAATCATGTTGACATCCAGGAGAACACGGCGTGCAGCCATCCACCAATCTCCAAAGTCGATCCCAGTAAAGCCCTTTCGCTATTCGGTCAGTCGAAAACATATTCCTCCTAGCAGATATACAATTCGTGGTCGTGCGGATCGATGCCGATCAAGAGAGCTCTTAGACTTTTCCCACCAGTCAAAAGGATTTCGATGGTCTCTCCCAACATCTCATTGTGGCTGATCTCGATCTTCCTGATCGTTTTCCCGATCGCCATCTGCATGGCCTTTTCCGCGTCTTCTTTGTAGTTTATATTCATGATTTTCTCCTTGAATTGTCGCGCCCCGATCTCTCAGGACGCGATGTGGTGCTACCCGGGGGTAAGGCAGCCGAGCACTATTTCAATTCTGGAAATAATTTCCTGATCTTGGTGGCCATGACTGCATGTGCAAGGCTCATCCCGTGGAATAATCTCGATGAGTCCATCTCGCCAAGTTCTGCATAATCGTTCGAGGAATCTTTGTAAACTTTGGCCATCAGATCGCATACATTCAGAAGTTCTTGCAGCTTTTCCTCACAACACGTTGCTTCTTTTGTCATATTTTCTCCTTTTTTATTTCCCCTTGGTTGGGGGGAGTTAATTCCTACTTTGGTCCAAAAAACCCTCTTCGCATTGTCTAAAACAATTTTCTTTTTGTTCTCGATTTTCAAAATCACATATTTTCCCCGTTGCCGTTAATTGATTGCACTTATTATGGTGGAGAGTCGCCTGAATGCGACCATATTGAAACGCTTGCCCACACCTGAATTGGTAACTCTTTTCTTCGCTTGAGCATCTATCTCGATATACGATCTTATCTTGGAGAATGATCTTGTCTCGATATATGATCTCGGGGTTAGGAACCTTAGTACATCCCGCCATCATCAACGCCAGCGCCAGAAAAAAAAGTAGAAATAATTTTTTCATTTAGTTTGCCTTTCTTGAATTCGCATTCTTATATTGGGTTTCATATTCTTTTTGGCTCGCAATTACTTCTTGGGTTTCAATAGAATACTGGCTCGCATCAACCTGATGGGTTTCATCTGATGGATGGCTCGCAGATGCTTTTTGGTTTTCACGCCAACCCTGGCTCGCATTTCCGATTTGGTTTTAATGATTCTCCTGGCTCACACAGCTGCGAGGGGTTTCACCCGGATCTTGGTTCGCATCAGTGCGTTGGGTTTCACCGGACCTCTGGCTCGCAACTCTCTTTTGGTTTTCAAGAAGATAGTGGCTCGCAGCGGCTGGCTGGTTTTCAAAGTCCAGCGGGCTCTTTTTGTAATACGGATTCTCTGTGAGCGGATTCCTGAAATGTTCATGCCCGAGAACGGCTATTGCATAGGGCAGGGTAGGGGGAAGACCTTCGATGTCTCTCCAGATGCAGAAGAGATCCGATTGAAACATCTGAATAACTTTTCTCAGGGCCATCTTGTGAACATGGCTTGGGATGCCATCGATCTTTTGTTTCTTTGTGGCCTTCCTATCCACGTATTCGGGATGAATCTTGTAGATCCTCTCTTTCTCCGCCAGGTACATCGGATAGTAATAAGGATCTTTCGCCTTCATGATCCCGCTGACGAAATGGTATAGGTATTGCTTCAACTTGGGGCTATAGCATAGCTTGGCCCCGCTGATTTTCCTGATCGCCTTACCATCTTGTGGATACCAACCGGAGTATTTTCGCAAAGCAGAAATAGATGGGAATCTATCAATCTTACCGATGGTCGAGATAATCCCACCTGCGGTAGAGGCTCCTAGACCTTTTATCTTTTCGAGAAATTGAGTCCAGATCGAAATCCGGAAGAGGCATAGGTCGATATTTTTCTCGACCTGATCGATCATCTTTTGGACGGCATTAATCTGGTCTTCCACGAATTCGATTTTTGCCACCGTCCAGCCCTTTTCGGAAAGTATATTCTTGATGCTGGCCACATAATTCTTCATGGACTGTCTCGCCCGTTTTAGGAATCTTTCACGGGAACAAAAGATGGACAGTTCAAGAAGATTCTGCCGAACATCCGGCTTGAGTTCATCCAGATAGCCAGGCAGCTTGATTTCAATTTTCTTCTGTTCTTCCCCGTTTTCTAATTCTTCTTCTTCGCGGATTTCATCTTCCATAATTGCCTCCTCGCATTTATCTATTGGTTTTCATACAACTACTGGCTCGCAAAAAACATATTGGTTTTCAAAACAATAGTGGCTCGCATAGCTGATTTGGTTTTTATCGCGTCGGTGGCTTGCACGAATCCTTTGGTTTTAACTCTTTCCATGGCTCGCACGGCAAGACTGGTTTCCAATGGTTTTGTGGCTCGCACATGGGTCGTGGTTTTCATTGAGGGACTGGCTCGCAATTCTTCTTTGGTTTTCAGCTACGAGCTGGCTCGCACTCGCCTTGTGGGTTTCAGGCCCTGAATGCCTCGCACAGGAAGTCTGGTTTTCAAAGGTGATCTGGCTACATCATTCTCTTGCCGGTTTGAAACTCCTTGATCTGGGCCTTCAGATCGTCGATCGTCATCTCGTATTTGCCAAGTTTGGTCTTCAGAGATTCGTTCTCGGCTTCGAGCTGACTGATTCGTTTTGTTTTTTGGTTTAGCTTCAGCGCGAGTTGAGCGAGTTTGTTCCCTGGGCGGTTCGGGTTGGGTACTTTCGCGCCCCGTTCGGCGAGTTCTTTAAGGACGCGACGATAATCTGGATGTTTAGGATTTACCTCCTCTTCGTGCTCGATCTTGCCCACGACCACTTTTGGGTACTCAGGGTCTTTGAGTTGAGAAGATCTTATTTGCCTGAAGGCTGGTATCCCCCCGGCCCTGAAGATCAACTCCTTGGTGAATGACCAGGCAATTTTCAGATACTTATAATAGATTCCGAGAGTAAAAGGGGTCTCCTTCTTCAACCATTCCTCGAACGTCTCGTAATTCCCCGTGGTGTAATCTCCGGTCAGCTCAATCGCTCTGGCACTCTGGAGAATTCTATACGTACCTTCTCTCCAGATGTTTTGCCCCTCACGGAGATATTCCATTTTTTCCGCATAATTCTTTTTTCTGAGCGGACCCAGAAACTCTGCATCCTGATGCTGAACGACGCTTTCTTCCTTCATTTTTTTCCTCCCTCTAAAATAAATTCAAATTCATTCATTTTCTGCTTGACAATCCAACTAAAGTGTAGTAGCTTGGGTAAAAAGCGGTAAAACACTACAAATCATCTTGCTTTGGTTTACTTTGATTGCTCAGTATCGAGCTTCAAGGTGGACTATACACCAAAACTATACCTATGTCAACAAAAAAATACACCGAAGATGAATTTTTTGAAGATAATTTTTTTAAAACCAATAATCTTCGTCCATTGATGAAGTTGGCAGGTTGTCGTACCCAGAAAGAATTTGCTAATTTCCTTGGGATAACCATTGGAGGCATCAGTAATGCTATAGCAAATAAGAAGATCCCGAATACGTGGCCCGATAGGATGATCGAAAAAAAACCGGACCTGGATCGGAATGCAATATTTAAAATAATGAATATGAAAGAGAAAGGATCCAAAATGGAAAATAGCGTTCTTTCGTCATCGCCATTACGGGATTTAGGCGAGAATCAAGTTTTAGTCTCAAATGCCGAACAGTTAGCACTACCGGAAGTGTTTCGAGCAATCCTGGAACTCAAGAGGAGTTGGGTTATGTCCGAATTTTCGGAGAATATACGAGATCTCCTGGTTTGGGTTATGGATAGTGACAACATGACACCGACACTTACATATCAAGATCTGCTTCTGATTGATAAGCGAATCAAGAATATCGAAGGAGATGGTATTTACGCCTTCCGGATCAACGACGAAATCAAAATCCGTCGCGTGATGCACCGGATGGACGGGGGAATTGATATGATAAACGATAACCGATCATACCCGGCCATGAATATAAATTTGGGCATAGCTCTTCCACAAGTTCAAATTACCGGCCGGGTGATTCGCGTCATGAAAAGAATTTGATGGGTCTCCGTCAAGCGGCAGAATGGACGGACAGCCTGGAAGGGCAGGATAGGATTTACTCCAGACGGCTCCTGAGACTTTACATTAAGTATGGCGTCATACCGGAGTTAAAAATCCCTAAAGGCATGGGTCGCGAAAAAGCAAGAGTTCTCTGGTATCATTTTAGATCGTTCGTTTCTTAGTAATTTAGACTAAAGGAGAGTGTTTACCATGTTTTAGGATTGTTTAGTTCATATTGGTACTAGATTCCCCAAGTTTACATAATATATCTTAACTGACGGAAATCATTATTGATTTTGAAATGGGATAATCCTGTCCTATTCATGTATCGGCATCAAAGTAGATAAATATAAGAGAAGGGCAGGGGATAGTTTTGTGAGGTTCGTATTTGGGAAAAAGGGGCCTAAAGTTCTCTCCGTTCCAGCCGATACGATAATCAGGAGGTCTCCCATGAAGACAATCATAGCCATTTTAATTATGTTTCCATCTTTCTGTTTTGCCGGGGAGGTCTACACCTGGACCGATAAGAACGGTGTCCTGAACTTTTCTGATCGTGATCCTCGTCTTATGAAGAAAGAGACCAAAGATTTAAAATCTTTTCAACAGACCGATAGTCCAGCTCGCCAAGAATGTCCAAAGCAAAAATGGGTACGCGATAAAACCGTACAGGGCCGGAGTTCATCTGGAGACATCTCGAATGTCTATTCTGTAGATCCGCTATGGACAGATGCTTGTGAAGAGGAATATCGACAGAAAGCTCAGGAGGAGGGTGATAGAAGACAGAGGGAAAATAGACTTCTGGGAATTACGAAATATTAAGCGGGGATGCCCCGGACCCCGCTATCTTTCCCGGCCGGGCGTGTCCAGCGGAACCTCCAGGGCGCCTTCCAATTTTATCCGTGGCTCCGATCCACCATACAGCGTCAGCTTGCCCGGGTGATGCTTGCCCATAGAATCTAGCCAATACAGATGGACCTCCCTAACCTGGGGCTTCTCAGGCCCAATGAGGGCAACCGGTTTTAATCCCGGCTGCCCTGGCTTCGGTTTCGGTTTCCTGAATCGCAGGCGCGAGAAGTCCATCAGGTGAGATCCAGTTTCCTTTTATATCCCCCAGTAATGGCGCTAATGTCGTTCGGGATGTTGGCGGCCTCGGCTGCTATGCCGGCGGCCAGGTCTCCCAGTTGCTTCTTTAACTCCTCATTCTCGGGTTGCTTCAGATCGTGGGCTAAATCTTTGGGAGAATTCCCGTTCATAAATCCGCGCATCTCGTTCAGCTTTTCCTCAATGGCTGTATCTCCCACAAAGTTCATCATCGAAAAGCGGTCCATCATTGACTTGATCGCCTGGAGAGATTGAGCCTTGACCACTTCTCCGGCTTTAATCCGCTCGGCAAGGCCATTGCAACACTCAATGATGTTCTGCCGCATCTCCGTGACCACTTCACCCAGGAACCCGTTGAACTGCTCTTCCAGGTTCGTCTTGAATTTCTCGAAGGCTGCCTGGGACGCTGCGACATATTCCGGGATGCTTTGCTTGTCCCCAATGCTGGCCTCTTTAATCTCGAATACGTTCCAGCCGAAAATAAACCTGCCCTTGATGTGCTCCTGAGCGGGGTAATAGGGCTCAAGTCGTTCTCGGTAGGCGGGGTAAGCAGTTAACATTTCCTCCCTGATTGAATCATACCGATCAAGGAATGACTGAGCGGCCGTGTTGAAGGCGTGCTGGTATTTCTGGAGTTCCGTGTCCACAAAGATCAGGGCCTTCAAGGGTACAAAACGAGCGGCGCCAACCGGGAAAGCAAAAGAATACCGCTCCAAGAATTTCCGGGCATTGTTTTCGATCTGCGTGAAAATATTCTTTTCGTCTTCCGGAATTAACATCTTGCGTCCCAAGTGCATGAATTGAGGGATATCGCTTTCGTTCAAGTTCAAATCTTCCGGGGTTAACTTCTTGGCCCCGCCCCACTTCCCGACGTTCAACGTCATTAAAACACCGTCTTTGAAATTCATGATTCTCCTTTCACCCGCAGAAGCGGGAGGAAACTAAACAATCAATCTTGTGCTGGGGATGTTTCCACCCTTCACAATCCTTGCAGATATCGCAAAGCAAATTAGCGATCTGCGCATCATGCCAGTCAGTGATAAGCTGGCCATTGGGCAATACGGAAAGGTCAATCCGCTCTTCATTTTCCATTATTTGATACCCGCACCTTCTCCGGGATCTCATCGGCATAGAAGTCCGCGGTCTTCCGGATCCCCGTGGTGGTTCCCAAGGCCTCTTCGATAAACTTGGAGGCCTGAAGACATTTTTTGCCCTTCATCCCCTGGGTCCGTACCTCGACGTTTCCCTCAAAGTCCACTTCAACGATAATCTCTTCTGGCATTGGTTCACCCCCTCCTCAGAGTGAGGCGTACGCCTTCAACCTGTTGCATCCCCAGGGCCCCGCGTACCCGGTCCAACATCGTTCTCTTTTCGGTTACGCTATAACCCTTTCGGCGTGCCTCGATTTTGGTGGCTTCTATCGTGTAGGCCTGTTTAAAAAGTCCTGCACCTTTGCCCAAAACCTTTTCTAATCCACCACTCTGCCAGAAGTCCCATAAAATCGTTATTTTTCCATTTCGTTCAACTATGCCGATCTCATAATTTGCTCCCGGAACCTTAATGGCATGAGTACACTTTCCAAGATCAGCAACCGAAAACCCTTCTGGCATGGGGTAATCTCCAACCCAGCAGCCCCACCACTTGTAAGTCTGTTGGCCTTCCATGAATTTTAAACCAAGACGATTGCAAGCAGCCTTCAGGGCTTCCATACTTTTTATTTGTAAATCTATAATCGTTACATGGCTCACGGTTTTACTCCTTTCTTTCTTCGAGTATGTGCATCTTTGATGTTACAAAGATTACAAAGCGTTCGGAAACCCGGGGGGAAATTATTTTTGATAAGCCAAAGCCATAAAGCAGTACCGCACTCTGGACTTTCACCACGATTTCCCCCAATATGATCCATACACGGATCTTTCGTTGAACCGCATATTTCGCAGTCATAACCATAATGGTCTAGGCATTTCCTAAAATATCCTGCGGTTCTTTTATTGGTCCTTACAAGATGTTTCACACGATTTTTACGATAAGATTTTCTCTGAATCTTTCTCGCCTTCTCAGGATTATTTTTTACCCAATCCCTATTTCTCTTCGTGCATTGTTCACGGTGTTGAATGTAATATTCGTGGTTATATTGCTTTCTATCCATTTAGTTCACTCGCCGGATCATAATCGGTCCGGTTTCTTCGACTTCCAGGCTTGCGGGGATGGTCCGGCTCTTGGCCCATTCCCTTAATCCCTGTATCTTCTCCCACATGGATTTTGACAAGGGCATGACAAAGCGTTCGGCTTCCGGGATCGTGGTATTCATCATAGCGGCAATACGGCACACGCTTTTAATCTCTGCCCCGCTCCATCCCTCCGTTGATGTAGGCTCCCCTTTGACCTTGAATTGCTTCCGGTACATATCTAGGATCACCTTGCGTTCTTTTGCCGTGGGTAGATCCACAAAGAAAATGGCGTCCCATCTTTCAGCCCGGGTAAACTCGGGTGGTAGCTTCGAGATATCGTTGCAGGTAGCCACAACAAAGACGCGGGATTTATGGTCATTCAACCACGTTAAAAATGTTCCAAATACCCGGCTTCCCGTGCCTCCATCGGTCTGTCCGGATGATTGAATTCCCGAAAGGCCTTTCTCTATCTCGTCGATGAAAAGGACACAAGGCGAAAAGGCATCGACAACTTTCAAAGCTTCCCGGATTCTCCCTTCGCTCTCGCCAACAAGCGAGCCGAACATTCGGCCAAAGTCGAGGCCTGCCGTTGGCACTCCGAGCTTTTTCCCCAGACCTTTGGCAAAATGACTTTTCCCTGTACCTGGAGTCCCAAGCAAAAGCACTCCCTTTGAAAGCGGGCTGTTGGCTACCTTCAAGCAAAAGCCTTTAAGGTTGTCCAGGCCCCCCAAGTTCTCAAGGGTCTCGTCGTAGTTCTCCAGCATCAGAGAGGCGTTCTTTTTGATCAGTTGGGTTTTCTGCTCGATGATTGCGGCTGGCGTGAAGGCTTTGGTCTCGACGAGGGAGAGGGCTAAAGCGTTTTCGAATTCGAAGCAGGTCAACCCCTTTGCGGCCTCAAGAATACTTTCGCTTGCCTCTTCATTCGGAAAGGTCTGATTTCCGGATTCGGCCATATACATGAGCACTTTTTTTAAGGTGGGCTTATCCGGAAGATCGAATTCCAGAACGGTAAAAACTTTTTCGAGCTCCACGGGGATCTCTACTATGGGCGCCAAGATTACAACCGTTCGGCCGTTGGCCTTGTAAACGTCCACAAGGTTTAAAATCTCCTGGATGATATCTATTGCTTTGATGTACTTGTGGAAATTTTGGAGGAACATCAAAGCCTTTCCATCCTGGGCGCTGGCCAAGAAATTAACGGCCTTAAGCGGATCCGGCTCTTCCTTATGGAAGCTTCCCGATTTTATGCCGGAGTTGCAGTCCCATCCGTAGATTTTGTACCCTATCTTGGCGGCCTCATCTCCCCATTCTTTGATTGTCCTGGTAGGCTCGCTTGTCTGTACCCACAAGGCAGGAAAGCCGGCCCTTAAATGGTCAACAAATTGCATTTGGCTCTTTCCTCCTCTCGGTCTCCAAACCTAAAGAGTTCATCTTTGACGCAATCGCTCGCGTCTTCCAGGTATGCCAGAGCTGTTTCCCGGTTGTTTCCCCGGATAGCGTCCCCGGCCGCTTCCATCATGACAATCGCTCTTTCAAGATTTTCCATCATGCGTTTGGCTCCTTTCCGTGGAATGCCCGCCATTTCAACACGTGTATCAATGCACAGCCGTCGCAGATGTCTTTTGAATGGTCTTCCCCGATTTTGACGGCCTCATCTTGGCTCTTGGCGTCGATCATCTCGCGTTGATTGTGGCCGCAAGGCCGCATAGATTCAATTATGAAGTGCATCTCGTTATGGCCTCCTCTCCGTTCTTTCCATCATCCAGGCAAGGCAAAGACAACCCACGATGAGGGTCTCGTATCCCTGCATGGCGATAATGATGTAAGTCATCTCGGCCATTAGAATGCCCGTTAAGGTTTTCATGTTGACTCCATTGGTTTCTCCTCCGTCGGTTTCAGAATGGCCCGCATTGTTCCATGAGAATCGTTATCTTTATTGAAAAGTTCTTCTAGATCTTCGGTGGCCTCTTTCAAGTCCTCCAGGGCTGCACACATCGGGCAAAAGTCCCCGGCAAAGACAATAATCGTGTTATCGTGCTCCTCACACGTGCGGAGTTTTACCTGGATGACGGCGTTAATTGACATTCCCGTTATCACCCCCTTTATGATTGTGATATGCTTCAATCTTCTGGAGCTCGATCCAGAAACATCGTTCACATAATCCGCCGGTGATGGAGAAGTCCCAGTACGGCGGCTTGGTCCCCATGATTTTATGGCAAACGCAACAGATCCTAATCACGATTTGTTAACCTCTTCCAGCCCACCACCACGCAGGCCACAGCAACCAGCCCGAGACTGACAAAAACAAAAAGAGCTACCAAAACGACTAACATATTTCCTCCCTACCATAGAATTTTTAGAGCCGTGCGCTGCCCGCTAAACAGCAACCTCAAAGCGATAATCACCCCCATTTCTTTCAGGACCATGAAAAAGTCTTTCTTGGTGATGAGGCCCTTCACTTGGTCTCCTTGTTTTTTGCGGTTTTTTCCGCTATCTTCAAATCCTCTGAGATTTGATCCATACAGTTGTCATAAGGGGAGTTTCTTTCAAACTTATCGCATCCTTTAAGCGTTGCCTCTGTCAAATTTCCAGAATTCAGCATCTCTCTAAAGCATTGATCATAAGGAGAATTGCTTTCCAGGGTTCCGCAATATTCTATTTTCTCGGTAAGCCTCATATCCCTGGTAACTTTCCTCACAATACGAATCATTTTGTCGCTTGGTGTTTCTCGTTGACAGTAATTCATCACACCCGAGACTAGAGACGCGCCCAAAACCCCAGCCGCAATAAGACCAATCCCATTAAGCTTTTTACTCATTTCCCGGGCTCCGCTTTGCCAATGGCCTTTTGAGCAATTTTAACAAGACCTGCAGCATCGTATTTATCATAGCGGCCATCTTTGCGTTCTGCATTTGCGATAATTTTCAGTGCTTCCAGGAGATCCGGTGCGGCGGAGATAAGGCGGGCGTTGGCCGCATTCTCGGCAAGATTATCGGTTTTGGAATACCGAACAACCACGCTGGCAATTTTACCGTGTCCATCATTTGCCATTATCGTGGCACCTTGATCACGCTTAAACTTAACTTCCCATGGCCCTTTCGTGTAACTCATTTTCCCCTCCCGCTTTATTTATTAATCAAAATTCATCTATCATAAAGCATATTCTATGCCAAAATACACCAAAAGTCAATATAAATATACTTGTATAATATCAATAGTTTATTATACCAGTATTTTTCTATATATAATATATATAAAGAATGTGTATTCTTTTTACTACAGTATATATGAATAGTGTAGTATAAATACTATAAGACATTTATACTATATAAAATCATATACTTAAACTATAAGAAAATGAGAATATTATTCCCATATATATACTACTGTAGTATTTATACTACATAAATAATTATATATAAAAGGCTACTTCAAGAAGCCTTTTATATATATATTTATATAGTGGTCACTTTAACCCCATATTATCACTACGATTATCACCACTATTATCAACCCAATTATCACCCTAATTATCACCACTATTATCAAATCGAATAGGAGCTCCCATAATTTGATAATACGAGTGATAATAGCAGTGATAATACAAGTGATAATACGAGTGATAATACGAGTGATAATACGAGTGATAATACGAGTGATAATTTAAACGAGAAATTCATGCCAAGTATTTCAAGATGGGGTGACGAAAATTGCACAGTATGCTCAATAATTGCACACCTTTCAACTAACATATATGAATATATTAATATATACTGTACAAATTACAGTCTGAGTGAAATTATTTAAGAAAGACTGAAATTAGAGAGAGAAAGACCATAAAGACACAGAGGTGCGAAGAAAAGTTTCGCAGTTGACTCATTTGACTCATTTGACTCATACTAACCCGGATGTCTGTCACTGGCTGGTAGATCAGCTGGAGCCCGGGCCCAGGAGAGCTCTATTTCCGGATGATAGTTAAGCTAAAATATGTTCTCAGATAAGGTCTGATAAGGTTGATTATGGACACCGTTATGGTCAACTTTCAGAAAGGCGAGCTCCTTAAACCCTCCAGGTTCATCGATCCTACAAACCCGCCTATACCTGGGCTTGTTTGGGCCCTTATGCCTGCCTGGTCCTTTTCCTAAACACCCGTCTAATGGCTTCTCGTTTCATGTGCAGCTTCGAGCTCCCGGCGCCTTGCGAGGGATGTTGACGGGCGAAGCGATCTGTAGGAAGAGTTTCGGATGAAACTCTGCACGGAAGATCGTGCAGCCCGGCCTCATCCCGAACCAGCGCAACCAAGTACAGGCAGAGCCAGGGGCATGAGTCATCAACCTGGGTGATTAGGAAGGGGGGGGCCGCCCAGTTTGCCCCCTCTCAAGCACGTGAATCTCTCTTATGGTTTTTCTCCGATTATAAATTTTTTCTGTAGATTTTGGTGAATATGGGTAGGTGGGTGCATCAAGTTCTGGCTTCTGCGGTGAGTGTAGGGGGTCAAGGGTTCACTTTTGGTGTATGGGGTGCCTGTTTGTACGTCTTGGGTTTATCAGGTGGAAGTGGTTCATAAAATTTTTTAGTGTATTTTTCCGCGAAAACGGAATAATGGTGTTGAAAAATACATCAAGTGTTGTAGAATGGATTCATATTGTGGTAAGTTTGATACACCAATGGTTTATTTCTAATGGGTTCATGGATGCTATCGACGCAGTTTCTTGCTCAGGCCGGGCATTTTCTCTTGGGAGCGGTCCTTTGCTTTGTGTCTCAATCCCTGCTGGGAGTTTATTGGTGGGGAGTAGGTGCCGGATTCGTTTACATGATTCCGAAAGAAGTCTGGCTCGATCCTAAAGAGGAAGGTCAGCCGTTTTTCTGGGATGGTGCAATCGATATCGGGTTCCTGGTTTGGGGCATGGGGGCATCGATAGGGATTATTTCGATTGGGAGGATTTTATGAACGGAACGAGGGCGAGGGAAATTCGGAGAGAGGCATACCGGAAGACCGTCAATGACACGACAGTAGGGGAGGGGGCTTATCGGGCAATCTTTCATGGTCTCCAGAAAGTTTTTATTGGCATTTTCGATGGTGGCCCGCAATATCGGCAAGAGGCGGCCAGCCTGACGATCGTTTGCAATGGATGGCGGGCAACATATCAGCATCTTAAACGGGCATATAAGAGGTCTCGATGTCCGCAACTGGCGAAAGCGTAAATCATTTTAATCAAACAGCTCTGCCGCCTGCCTTCACTTCGGGGATAACTCTTTCTCCGAGCGTCCAGATTGTTTCCCCCGTTCTTCCCCCGGCCGCCCCCATCGTCATTCCAGAAGTTGAAACCAGGCTCCAGAAAGAAGCCTTCCAAGTATATCTGAATATGGGGCCGGAACGGTCCTTCGACAAGGTCGCCAAGGCCAGGAATTTTCGTGTTGGTGAGAAGGGGATTCGGGAGTGGGCAGAAATATGGGACTGGGCGGGAAGAATCCGGGACCAAGAAGATGGTCTGCGGGACAAAAAAGTATTGGCGATCGTAGACAGTTTGATTTCCGAGATTGAGTTTGGCCGGGAAGGAATCTTCATTGTAGATCCGGAGAAACCCGGGAAATTTAAAATCGACCCCGAATATGTGAAGACCCTGGGTGTGCGCACAAAAAGCACCGAAGACCGACTCGAAGTTATTGAAAGGTTGCGCGGAAGGATCGTATCGAGGATTCACGAAAAGCAACAGATGAAGCAGCAACAGGAAGAAGCAGATGCGGTGCCTCCAGAAGAGCGCGGATCCTCCGGGGGGGGCCGTCAGATGGTCATCGTGAATATCACGGGAAGATAATGGCAGAACCCTACGTCGTAAATTTTGATTACTCCGATGCGCCTACCCTGCGGAACTTTTCCAATTGCGATAAGCGGATTCGCGTAATTGTGGGCCCGTTCCGCAGTGGTAAGTCGAGTGCTTCTTGCTTTGAGCTGTATCGAAGATCGCTTCAGCAAAAGCCGAACTCGCGTGGAATCCGAAAAACCCGTTGGGCAGTGGTGAGGAACACTTACCCCGAGTTGAAAGACACCACCATCAAGACGTTCCTCGATTGGTTCCCGCCTGAATATTTTGGGCATTACAGGCAGAACCCCAACCCCGATTATCAAATGTCCTTCCCGCTGCCCGATGGGACCATGCTTGAATCAGAGTTCATGTTCCGGGCCCTGGACAAGCCCGAGCACGTCAAAAACCTTCTCTCCCTGGAAGTCACCGGTGCCTATTTCAACGAACTCCGGGAGATCCCCAAGATCATCTTCGACACGATGGACGGCCGGATCAACCAATACCCGGCCATGAAGGACGGCGGGGCAACCTGGGCCGGGATAATCGCCGACACGAACCCCTGCGACACCGATCATTGGTTCTATAAGTTGTTCGTCGAAGATCTTCCAAATAATTTCATCTTCCAGGAGAAGTATGCCTACTTTCATCAACCGTCGGGGAGAGGGCCTAACGCTGAAAATCTTTCGCACCTTCCCCGGAATTATTATCAAGATTTTTGCATCGGCAAGGATTCCCAGTTCATCTCGGTCTATGTCGATGGCCAGTATGGGTACGTTCGGGAAGGTAAGGTTATCTACACGAATTACCTTGACTCCGTACACTGTGCTAAAGAGACAATTAAGCCAATTCAGGGCCTACCTTTCATTCTCGGTTGGGACTTCGGCCTGACGCCAGCTTGTGTACTCCTCCAGTACACCCCCAAAGGTAAACTGAATATCCTGCATGAGCTGTGCGCTACCGAGATGGGGATCCGGACCCTGGCGCAGAACGTTGTGAAGCCTTTTCTAAACGGGAACTATCCCGGATGGAAACATATTTCAAGTTGTGACCCGGCCGGGCGGAATCGGTCTGAGATCGACGAAACGCTTTCCTGCATCATCGAATTAAAAAACTGTGGCTTCAATGTGAAACAGGCGTGGACGAATGCCTTGGAGCCGCGGTTTAGCTCAGTTGACAATTTTCTTATTCGACAGGTTGAGGGCGGGCCTGCCTTGCAGCTAGATCCATCCTGCAAATTATTGCGCAAAGGGTTCAATGGAGAGTACAAGAGGCGCCGCCTTCAAATCTCGGGTGAGGAAATATACTCCGATGCGGCCGAGAAGAACGCTTGCTCGCATCCCCACGAAGCTCTTCAGTATGCCGTGATGGCGATCGAGCGGGGAATGAGGATGTACGAGAAGTCTGGATTCGCTACCGGTGGGGCAGTAAGTCAAACGCCTCCGCCGTCTCAGGCGTGGGCATAAAGGAATAATTCATGGCTGCTGGCGACTATCTTCCAATGGCTCCTCCAATGACGAACAACCCGGGAAGTCCGGCATCTACCCCCGGGGGCCCGGCTTCTATGGGCGGCCCGCAATCTTCTGGCCTTGGCCTGGTTGCGATTCAGACCCCGGCTCAGGTGACGGCGGCCAAGAATAAAAAAGATGAAGAAGTGGCTGGCGTTCAGCAAATAGAGGAAGCCGCCACAAAGCTTCTGGCGGGCCACATCCGGAAAGTCTGGTGGAACGCCTGCCGAGCCCGGATCCCCATCGAAGACAAGATGTTGATGAATCTTCGACAGGTCCAGGGAATTTATGAGCCTGACGTGTTGGCAGCCATTCAACAGGTCGATGCGCCGGTTATCTATGCCATGCTGACGGACGCGAAATGCCGGTCGGCCATTGCCTGGATCAAGGAAGTCCTGATCCAGCCCAATGACAATCCCTGGGACATCGAGCCGACCCCGGAACCGGATCTGCCCCAGTCAGTCATCAATCAGATCAAGAGCAAATTTATTCAAGAGACATTCTCTTCTTTGATGATGACGGCCGCGCAGTCCGGCCAGCAAATTGATCCCACTCAGGCCTTTTCCATGGTCCGGCAGATGCTACCCGAATTCGAAGCCGAGATGGACCATATGCTCAAGAAGATCTCCAAAGACGTGACGGAGAAACTAAAGTCGCACGTTGATGACGATCTGATCGAGGGCGGGTGGTATGCGGCCCTGGAAGAGTGCTTGACTGATATCGTCCAGCTAAAGGCCGGGTTCATTAAGGGCCCGGTGCAACGGATGGAGACCGTCAAGACAGTCGAGCAAAGTGGTGAGTCGAAAGGATTCAAGATCAAGTATGAGGAAAAGCAGATTGCGAAATATGAATGGCGTTCCGCGTGGAACATCTACCCGGCCGTCGATTCGATCGACATCAACGACGGAGACCTCATCGATAAGATTTCGATTCGTAGATCTCAACTCGAAAAGCTGAAAGGTTTACCGGGATTTAACGATGATGAGATTGATGCCGTGCTCGCGGAACACGCCCGGAATGGCCTGCGTGAGTGGACCCGAATTGCCGCAGAGCTGATGCAGATCCAGGTCAAGCAGCAATGGTCCATGTGGATGAACGAGAAAATCGACTGCCTGGAATATTGGGGTAACGTGCCGGGCAGCCTTCTCGTCGACTGGGGGATGCACGATAAAGGGATCGAACCCCTAAAACAATACGATATCGTGGCGTGGCTGATCGGTGCGCACGTCATCAAGGCGACACTCAATGAAAACCCGCTCGGTAAAAAAGCATTCTACAAAGCCAGTTTCAAAGAAATCCCAGGCGTCTTTTGGGGAGACGGCCTACCAGAGCTTATTGCCGATATTCAAAGAGCTTGTAATGCATGTTTTCGGGCCATTCTGCATAACATCGGTATCGCTAGTGGTCCCCAAGTCGAAGTTGATTCGGACCGTTTATCGCCCGGGGAAGCGACCAAAATCTGGCCCTGGCGCGTCTGGCTCACGAAAAATGAGGCAATGCTCAATACGCCAGCCGTTACGTTCTGGGCACCCCCAATCGTCACCGAGCGACTTATCAACGCTTACGAGTTCTTCAATAAGAAGGCTGACGAGTATTGCGGAATCCCCGCCTATGCACATGGCGACACACAAGTAGGCGGTGGGGGAAATACCGCTTCGGGCATGTCGATGTTGATTAGCCAGGCCTCCCGGGGAATCAAGGCCGTGATCAAGAGCATCGATCGGAAGATTATCGAACCTTCTGTTACCGCCCAATTCGAATTGACCATCGAGACGGAGAAAGACATCGGTATCATCCCGGATTACGCCATCAATGCCAAAGGATCGGCGAGCCTGATCGCCAAGGAGCAGCAAGCCATTCGTAGAACCGAATTCTTACAGATGACCAATAATCCGATGGATGCGGCCATCATGGGCAAACAGGGCCGGAAGTATCTCCTGGAAGACGCAGGGAAGGCCCTTGATCTTGATCCGGACAAACTATTACCAGATAACCCCGAGAACCCCATACCCCCAGCCCCGGGACAGCCCGGGGCACCACAACCGGGTAATATGGGGCAACCGTCGCAGCCAAATGCCCGGGCACTTGATGTCAGTGGGCAACCATCTCAGGGACAAGATTTTCGCCAGTTCAACGCGAGGTAACGCATGGACGAGCGTTTTTGGAAAGCAGTCTTCAGTCTTCAAGGCAACCCGGATTTTGAGATCGTCCGGGAACATCTCAAGATGAAGCTGGCGAATATCTGCGGTACGTTTCATCGAGTGCCAAAAGATCAGATCGAGAGACATGCGGGCAAGGCCGTTGCTGTGGATGGAATAATTGAAGAACTTAGAGTTGAACGGGCCATGGAAGAACTCGATAAGTTGGCCGGGAAAAATGAGAAGAAAGCGCCTTTGTAAAACTTGTGGTAGGCCATTGGCCCGATTGAATCCAGGAGAAAACTGTTTTCGTCATACCGCTTTTGTTTTGCTGTACCCATACGAAGAATCTAAGCCCAAAAGGAGAGTACCATGCCAGACGTGAAAATCAGTTCAGTCGAAGGTGGCCGCGGGAGTAAAGAAAGCGGCGTGTTCAAACAACAGTCCTCCAAACCCTACAGCGCGAGTCTGCCCGCCGGCGGAGTAGTCAAACAGGATACCGTGGCTGCGCACGACTCCAAGAAAAGCGGTGGCCTGCCCAAACACACCTACGCCCCGAACGACAAGCTGAAGGGCTCCCGTGAGTTCTCCGGTATCAACGCGCTCAAGGGTCCGGAAGGCACACAGATGCCCGGAAGTAAACAAGAGGGTCCGTAATCATGCCCGAGAAAGAAATCAAGGCCCGAGGGGGCGCCAAACGCTGGCGAACCGTCAAGACGGCCCCAGGCGAATATAAACATGTCGCCGTGGTGCCCAAGGCAGGTCCCCGTGGTGGCCATACCGTAGCCGGTCCTACGCATTATGTGGATCGAAAGAAGTCATAAGGAGTAGTCATGCCTGCTGCCAATTCATTCACGTCTCGAACCGATCCGGTGTCGGGCGGCATCGTGACCCATATCTGCCCGGCCATCAAGAATAGCACGATGGCATTGGTGAAATATACCGCCGGGAATGGGAATTCGACAATAAGCCTTGCCATCGCCTTTTTGCCGAAAGCAGATAAGGGATTAAGTACAAACCTGTATCAAATGTCCTTTCTGGCTGTCGCTGACCGAATTACGGTAACGGTCCAGACCTTCACGGTTCCCGAGGGAAACTTTGTGATCCCGATTCCAATTCCGGATTATGCGGCTGCGGTTGAAATTACTCCTACCTTTACGGGTGGGGATACCAGCGTTTGCGTCATCGATTTTATGGATCAATAGGAGTAAATCATGTCGAATCTTTTAACATCCCGAACAGATCCGGTTGGGACAAATGTTCTCACGCATGTCTGCCCGGCGACCAAAAAAGGGGTGAGGGTACTCGTTAAACATACCCCAGGGTCTGGTGGATCTTACGTTACCCTGTCGGTTGCCTATGTGCCAAAAGCAGACAGAGGCTTAAGCACGGATACATATGCTCCGGTCTTTATATCCGCGACCGATCAAATTACGGTGACTGCGCAGACGTACAAAATTGTGACCGGGAATCTTGATTTCCTTCTTCCCGTTCCGGACTTTGTTGGTTCTTTCACGATCACCCCGGCATGGGCTGGAGGGACTGCAAACGCAACCGTAGTTGATTGCATGGATGAATAAAATAACCGGAAAGGATCGGGGCCGATGTAGCCGATAGCGTATTTTTTGATGGATGAGCGAGAACAAATTAAACTACCGCTGCCAGATAAGGCAACGTTTTCATGTGCAGACGATAAGACACAACACAATATTTTATTTGACTTGTTGATGGTCAATTTACAGAACACGCAAGATATTTTTACGATGGTCCAGAAAAACAAAGCAAGCAACATGACGGTATCGGGAATGTTCGGTTTTATTGGGGCGGGAGCTGTCGTAGCAGCCAAGTGGCTTTTTACCGGAAAATTTTAATGACGGAAAAGGAAGCGATTCTCCTGAATAAATTGCATGGCGCTTCCGGTTGGCTCAAGCGGGCGCAAAAAAAATATCTTCCTACTATGGAAAATATGTCAGCCGAAGGCAATAGGGCATTTTTCAACGCAGAAGAGTGTTTGAAGAAGGCCATAGATATTTTAGTGGGGGGAGGAAAAGATGGGAACAATGCAAGTGGGTAATATGATCACGGCTAACTTCTCTCGGGAAGAAGTGAAGTGCAAATGCTGTGGCATCGATCTGGTGAGTTTGACGCTAATGTGCAAATTACAGGTGGTCCGGGATCAATACTTTGCGGTTTTTAAAGAAGGACTCACCCTGAATTGTGTGTGCCGATGTGAAAAGCACAATGCCGAAGTTGGAGGCGAACCGGATTCGGCCCACCTGACCACGGACAAGAAAGTGGGAGAGGCCGCAGATATTGCCTGCACGGATTCGCACAAGCGGTTCGTCTTGCTTGGCCTCTTGCTGGCGCAATTCAACCGGATAGAAGTGGGGGATGTTTGGCTTCATGCGGATACAGCTACCGATTCTCGACATCCTCAGCAGGTAATTTTTCTTCCCAAATATGCACAGAGGAAATAATGGCAACCTGGCAAGATATTGCTAAATTAATTACTGGAGCGGCCCCGATGGTCGGAGCTGCGATCGGTGGACCAGCGGGAGCTACCATCGGCATGGGCGTCAAGGTGTTGGCCGGGATGCTCGGGATTACCAAAGAAGACCCGACTCCGGATGAGATCCACGCTGCCATAAGTGCCGATCCCGACTTCGCCCTAAAGGCAAAGGCGCTGGATTATAATTTCCAGATGGCCATGCGGCAAGCGGACAAAGAAGAGTTCATGGCCGCCTTGGCAGATGTCGCGGGCGCCCGTACCCGCCAGATCGAACATGAGAAGGCGACAGGTCATACCGATTACAATCTCTACGTTCTGGCCTGGGTCGTCGTGGTTGGTTTTTTCGCTATCATCTATGCTTTAATGCGTACCACCGTTTTCGTAGAAGATGCTCAGCCGGTTCTCTTTATGCTCCTAGGCACCCTGGCCTCTGGCTTCGGAATGGTTCTTCAGTTCTTTTTCGGGAGTACAAAGTCGAGTAGTGCGAAAAATGATCTTTTGGCCAACTCTATTCCAATGGGAGATGTCCAGAAAATGTTGAACGGCAAGAAGTGAAAGGTGGATTTACCATGAAGAAGTTTTGTGTTCTGGTCTTTCTTGTTCTCTTTTTGTTTTCCTGCGCCACAGTGGCGAAGATTTCAGATTCATCCAAGGATTTTAAAATCTGGGATAAGACGTACCAGGTTCCGGCATCTCTGCCGGACTTTACCAAATGGCCGGGTGATTTTATGCCTGTACATTCCGGGGCATACTTGGTGATTGTTGGTTTTGAGGCCTGCAATCCAGCGAATAACGACGAATGGATCTTGGCTATCTTTGCCGCAGAAAATAAAAATGGAACTCCAGATCCGTATTTGATCGGAGTGAATCATAGCCCATCGATTCAGAAAATAGTTTCCGGTAAGGGTAAGACCTATACCTACATCGATAAAGAATATCTAGAGAAGGGCCTGGCATCGTTTGTCCTGACTCCCGGAGAATCGAATTTCGATGTAAAGAAGTTGATTTTAATGAAGTCGAAAGCGAAGAAACAGGTTCTTTAAGTCTGTCTGCTCTTTGACAATTAAATAAGATTCTGTCTTACCCTGACCGGGAGACCTACCCATGGCCCCGGCGGGATTGAAGTTCGGGGAGACCCTCGGCCTCACCAACCGGGGGCCCCCAATTAAGGAGAAAATATGCCAGTACCAGATGCAGTCGCAGAACAAGGAAAGATAGCGGATGAGTTGTTCAAGGCCCAGTTCGCACCCCCGGCAGACCCCAACGCGCCCCCGGTGCCCCCTGTGACACCCCCCGCAACTCCTCCGGCCGTCCCCGGTGATACGCCTCCGGCGCCCCCGGCAGTTCCCCCAGCGACCCCGCAAGTGGCGGCACCCCCAGCGCAATTACCCCTGGAAGATAGTCTGGAGACCTGGAAACAGCGTTACCAAACTCTCAACGGGAAGTATATCGCGGAAGTGCCACGGTTAAGTTACCGCGTGGCCTACCTGGAAAATCAGATCTCTGATCTCCAAAATCAGTTGACATCCGCAAAGACGGCCCCTCCCGCGCAGCCCGGAACACCCCTCACCACGGCGCCGGATCCTACCGGGAACATAGGGCAAATGATCACGACATCGGAAGAACCGACACTCAAGGCTTTTCGGGAACAATACCCGGATGTGGCCCAGGCCGTAGCCAAGATCGTTGACCAGGCTGCGGCAAATATCACGGCCAGTACCGAGAGCCGGTTCAAAACAGCCGACCAGGAAAAAGCAAAGACAGCCCAGGACAATTTCATGGTAGCCATGAATACCACAGTCCCGGACTGGCAAGTGACCTGTCAGCAAGACCCCAACTGGCCCGCTTGGCTCTCCCAGCGAGACAGATACGCGAACAAAACTCGCGGGGAAATGCTCAAGGACGCCCTGGCCGGATTCGATAGCACATCGGTCGTCAACATGATCAAAGATTTCAGAATGGTTTTCCCCAGCGTAACGCCACCGGCAGCGATACCCCCGGCAACTCCGCCAGCCTTACCGGCGACACCACCGGTCCCCACAAATCCAAGGGCAGGCGCAATCACGCCTCCTAGTGGGCCCCCGGGTGTGCCGCCAGGGATTCAACCCAAACAACTCATTTCAAGGAAAGACATCAGCGAATATTACGCGAACGTAGCAAAGGGGCTTTACAGAGGCCAAGCGGCTCTTCAAGCGCAGATTGAGGCCGAAATTACCGCAGCACAGAGAGAGGGGAGGGTCGTCTGATTGTCTTGCTCCTTGGAATAAACAAGGAGATTGACAATGCCTTACCCTTTTGTAGCACCGCAGCCCGCCTACTCTAATGTGACGGGCTCTAGCAAATTTATCCCGGAGATTTGGTCAGGTAAGATCCTGGTCAAATTTTACTCCGCGACGGTTTTTGGCGACATTGCCAACACCGATTAAAAACCTTCATGGTCGGTGTAAAACTCATCTATATGCTGGAATAACTTCAAAAGATAGGGGTCCTAATTATGGAACAATCTCCTATACAGGGAGTCAATCAGCAGGAAAGACTGTTGTGTTGGTTTGGTGGAATCATAGATGGTGAAGGATGTATTACGATCAATCATCATCGGCTCCACAAACAGACCAAAAGAGAGACGTTGCTGTTCTCTCCACTCATTGCCATAACGAACACAGATAAAACGATCATAGATACTTGCCTAGAAGTTTTAAGAAACTCGAACATTCCTTTTTATGTTCAGTTTCAATCTGTCGAGCAAGCCAATTCTTGGAAGAGTTCAAATGGCCGACAGAGAAAGGCAAGGTGGACCATAAAGATTCAGGGTCTTAAAAGAGTAGTGAAGGCGCTGAATATTTTATCTCTCTACATAATCAGTAAGAAAACAGAAGCAAGGCTGATTCAAGAATTCTGTGATCGGAGACTTAATTCCAAATGGGTAAAATTAGCTTATGGCAATTATGGACGCGCCAATTACGATGAACGTGATTTTGAAATCATCGAACAGGTGGCAACGATACACAATAGGAATCCTCAACGACTGCACGATGAGCTCCGCGAATATAAATTGCGGAACAAGATACAGTCTGACCTAACGGGAAAACCGTTAGAAGCTAACAGTAAAAGTTAGCGATAACAAAAAGTATGAAGGCGAGATCAAAGCGTATGGTGACAAAGTTATCGTGCGCACGACCCCGGATATCACTATTAACACTTACACGATCGGGCAGAACCTCAATTATCAACGCCCGACCAGCACCCCGGTCGAGCTCAACATCGACAAAGGTAAATATTTCGGATTCACCTGTGACGATGTTGTGCAGGTCCAGACGGATTTACGGCTGTTCGAAGACTGGACGATGGACGCCGGGTATCAGATGGGCATCAGCATCGATCAGGGCATCCTGGCGGATTCAGCGTTTTATTCCGGAGCGGCCGCATACAATTACGGCAATACCGCCGGTGTGAAATCCGTTTCCTATGCCCTAGGTGCGGTGGGTGCGCCTCTCCAGTTCACCAAGACCAACGTTCTCGAAGCGATCGTGGACGCGGGCTCGGTGCTGGATGAGCAGAATATCCCCCGGAGCGACCGGTGGATGGTGCTGCCCGCATGGGCGGCTGGACTTATCAAGAAGTCCGATCTGAAAGACGTTGCCCTGACTGGAGACGCCCTGGTGAGTGGCCAGGTCACGCCCATGAGGAACGGCCGGATCGGATCGATTGACGAGTTCACGATTTACATCTCCAATAACCTGTATTCCCTGGCCGATACCACGCTGACGAGCACCACTTGCTACTACGCTCCGTTCGGTCACAAATCAGCTCTGACGTTCGCGTCACAGTTGATCAAGACGGAAACCCTGCGGGCAGAGAGCACCTTTGGTGACCTCGTTCGTGGTCTGAACGTCTACGGATACAAGGTCATGAAGCCCGTTTCCCTGGGGATGTTCTACATCCGGAAGTAAGAAACCATGGCGTGGCTTTCTTCCACGCTTACACACTGAATCAATAGGTGGGGCTTTCTTCCCCACCTATCAGAAGGAGCAACACAATGGCTTTTGACGTTGATTTAACAACCTATGAAGGCACCGCGCTTCCGTGGGACGGCAAGGGAAGAATGTTCGTGGCGAAGAAGAGAGTCGATTTCACCCAGTCGGCCAACTATCTGGCCACGACAAAACTCATGGCGATCATGAAGATCCCGGCCAACACCTGGATTCTCGCCGGCTACGCCAAGGTGATAACCGCTGATACGGACATTACCGATACGCATCTGGGGCTTTATACGGACGGGAGCACGGTTATCGACGCGGACGGATTACTGGATTCCCTGTCGTTCGCTACCGTCGGATGGAAGACGACTACCCTGGGTGTCCTGAACTTCCTGGTGAACTCCACCGGCGTTGGGTATCTCGCCACAACGGATTGCTATCTAACCCTTTATGATGTCGATTCCGACACCATAAACGAGGCGGTAGTGGACTTCTTCGTCCTCTGCTCAGACTTCGGATTTTAAATCCCATAAGGAAAGGAGAAAAAAACTCATGGCTTTCGATGTCGATCTGACAACCTATGAGGGAACTGCTCTCCCATGGGATGGAAAAGGCAGAGTGTTCGTCGCCAAGAAAAGGGTAGACTTTACCGCGACGGCAAACAACCTGGCAAACGCCAAACGGATGGCGATTATGAATCTTCCCGCCAACGCCTGGATCATATCTGCGTACATGAAAGTCATCACGGCCAATACCGGAGTTACCGATGTTGATCTGGGACTCTTCACGACCGCGGCCGTAGAAATTGACCAGGACGGTTTACTCGATGGAGCCACGCTGGAGACGGCCGGCTTTGTCACAACGCCCAGGGGAGAGTTGGATATCCTGATTACCACCACGGGAGTCGGGTATCTGGCTACGACTGCGAGCGTTCTGACCCTTTACAACAATGATGCAACCAGCGTAACGCTGGCGGTGGTCGATTTCTTCGTCCAGATCGTGGATTTCGGTTTCTAAACCATTGCGGGATCGTCAAGTGGTAAGACCCGTGGCTCATACCCACGGAATACCTGGGTTCGATTCCCAGTCCCGCTACCATCCCCCGCCGGTTATTAAAGAGTGAGCCGGCGGGTTTCATCTAACCTGTAGGTGGCCGGGAAGCACAGACGCACCGAGTAACGACAAGGAGAAGTTCCAATGCAGAAAGAGAAAATCAGTATCGGCGAGTTGACGGTTGATTCAATCATCGGTGGTGGAGTCAATCCGCTCGTCCGTCGGACGATTTATCTTGATCCGACGAATGGAAGCGACGGGAACGATGGCAGTTCATTGGATGGAGCCGTCAAGACCTTGGCGGTTGCCCGAGCCAAAATCACAACTGGCAGAAACGACAGGATTATACTGCTCCAAGGTGCCCCCAATTCCACGTCAAGCAGCGGTGGTAGCGCGTTAAGCATAACGTCTGCCCTGACTTTTACCGAGAATATGACCAGTTTCGTCGGAAACTCCCCTCCGCTTATGCTCGGCAAGCGTTCCCGAATGATGTCGGCTACCGATTTTGGTACACCGCAGATTCTCGTAAGTGGTCAAGGAAATCTATTTGCCAATATGTATGTGACCCAGGGAGTAAGCGCCGGTGCCACAATGCTAGTTGGCTGGTCCGTTACTGGTGCATATAATTCCTTCTATCGGATGCACATGGCCGCTCCCCAGAATGATACCCAAGGTGCCGCTTCCGGCTTCCGGGCACTTTCGGTCACGGCCACTGGTAACTGCCATTTCGATCATTGCGTCGTTGGAAATGAAGCCTGTTCTATGACCGCTGCCAATGCCCTTGTGAGCCTTGGCGCTGGCTCCGTTACTACCTGGGAAGATTGCATCTTCCTGGTACGAGTAAGCGGTAATGGCTATCCGTATTTCTTTGAAGTCTGCAACACATCAACGGTCACCAGGGCATTCTTTAGCCGATGCAAATTCATCGCTTTCGATGTCCTTGGCCAAGGTCAGGCGATGAGCGAAGCATTCTTGTTTACTGGTGGGAGTAATACCTATCAGGCCCACATGGAGTTCGATCAGGATTGCGTATTCGACGGCGTGACCTTGCTTACGGCTGCGGCGTCCAAAGCATGGATGCGCATTCCGAGAGGCTTCTACACCACGACTGCTTCCGAGGCGTTACGGTCGCTTACATCAGCTTAACTTTCGATAACCCTGCCTTCGTGGACTATAAATCCACGTAAAGAACCGGGGGCGTGGCGGCCCCCCTAAAATCTCTGAGGAGGGAAAACAGATGAGCGACGAGATGGCAAGAAAGAGGGCGGAAGAAATAGCGGCAATGGGGGATCCCCTGGAGGCGAGCAAGCGGGCGCAGGCTTGCGGTCTGGAGATCGACGTGGTTCTCAAGAAGTACAACTGTATGTTGGATGCTCAGATGATGCTCTCTGCGACACATGGCATTCAGGTGAAGTATGCAATCTTACCTAAAATGAGTGTACAGATGCCCGGGGGAATCGGGCAGATGCCTCCTGGTGGCAATTCTGGGAAATCAAATTAAATGGCGAATTTAGCTTCTTCCAGAACTGATCCGTGTACCGCCAATGTCGTCACCCATATAAGTGGGGCCTCTCGGGAAGGCACGGTTTTACTGTGCAAATATTCCAAAGGTAGCGGTACTTCTGCAACGATTGTGGTTACGGCAATCAGCAAGAATATCAATGCCACAGATGAGTATCAGCCGATTTATATGAGTGGAACACTGGTGATCCCGCAAACCTTCTTTTTCAATACGCCCGGGAATTATCGGATTCCCCTTTCTTTGACATCGTTTGAAAAGACCATAAAAGCATCAGTATCTTTTGTGGGCGGTTCGGATCAAACGATGGTAGTGGATTTCACGGACGATTAAATGGGTTCTCAGGTATTCAATATCCCAAGAGTGGCAGCGGCGAGTCAGCCCTTGGTATTCCAGGAACAATTCACGGGGACCGGCGCGGCTACGACTTTCCAGCTTACGGGCACGGTCCTGAATGCCACCTTCCAAATTGGGGCCTGGGATCCTTCCTGCGTGATTATTACGGACCTGGGCGACATCACAAACGCGAACAAAAAACCTCTTTATGATTCAGCCATTCCGTTTACCCGGCACAGAATCGCTCTGGTGAGTATCAGCTCGGGAGGCCTGGTGACTCTGAATTATGCTCCACGAGTAGAGAATTTCTACATCTATTATTGGTATCAGCCCAAGGCATCGGACGTTCTTTCCAGCTATCTCCGAGATGATATCGTCTCCCAGGTCGAAGAGACCGACCCGATGATCGCCGCTTCAATCGAAGTTGATACGACGAATTTCGGGAAAAATCTTGGGCCGTCAGATAGTGATGTTCAACACGCCTTGGAGACGATTGATGATATGGCAGGGGGGGGGG